>ENA-OQHY01001165-OQHY01001165.1-human-gut-metagenome-genome-assembly--contig:-NODE-1165-length-11965-cov-1.366954_pt1 | contig 11965 bp, 16 predicted proteins | sample MGYA00242570_ERZ504733 | MGnify/ENA primary metagenome ERZ504733 (study PRJEB26092, sample SAMD00036219) | human gut metagenome | host: Homo sapiens | study: EMG produced TPA metagenomics assembly of...
CAAGTATTCTTCATACCAAGGAGAAGTTGGCAAGAAAGCAGATAACATTAGTGACCAAGGTTGACAATACCAACATCAGTATTATCATCAATTTTTAGAGGATAAAGGAATCCAACCGTCCATGTCACGTAAGGGGAATCGTCCAGACAATGGCATGATGGAATCCTTCTTTGAAATTCTTAAGTCTGAGATATTTTATGGTTATGAGAAGACGTTTCACTCACTTGAGCAATTGGAACAAGCTATTGTAGACTATATTGATTATTACAACAACAAACGCATTAAAGTAAAATTAAAAAGGACTTAGTCCTGTGCAGTACAGAACTAAATCCTTTTGGATAAATTAGTTGTCTAACTTTTTGGGGTCAGTACAAGAGCTCAGCATCCGCTGGTTTTTTTCTTTCAGTATATTAAAAAACAACCGTTCTCACGATTGTTCAATAAATTTAAATCTTTTCAAGGACAGATTGGGTTACCCAAGTCTTGAGATTTCCGATTTGGACGAGGATGCCATCGCTAGGTGGGTCAATGGCAAGAACTTTGAAGTTACCTGGAATAGTAAAGGTCTCACCAGGATTGAGGTACTGGTCTGATGTTGGATTATCTTGTGCATCAACTTCAAGAACGGGGCTAGGGTCAACGATATTGTGTTTGGTTGGTGTACCTCCAGCTAAATCTTGGCTGGTGATGGTATTTCCTGACACAGAGGTGACACGGAAGGTACCTGTGAATCGGACTGAATCGCCAACTTTTATAGAAGAATTAGTAGGATTTCCATTCTGAGTTCCTGATTCGAGGTCTTTAAAATGGATATATCCAGACACTTGACTCTTATGGAAGCTACGTTTGTGATATTTCTCAGGCCCCTGACCCGCATCGTAGTTGTATTCTTCAATAGTTACCTGATCACCATGTACTTCTGCAACCCAAGCGACATGCCCCATGTGACCAGCTCCATTAACACCAGCTGAGAACCAGGCGATGCTCCCTACGGCAGGATTCATGTCAACACGGTGGCCATTCGCACGTGCGATATTACCCCAAGTGATGGCATTTCCATAACCTATAGGTAAGGTGAATCCATTGGTGTTGCTAAGGCGGTAGGCCGCAAAGGAAGTACACTGACGCCAGTACATAGTCCAAGGGTCCACGCCGAAGCCACCATATTTCCAAGAAAAAGGGTAGTCATCTCCGAGGACAGCTGCCTGAGCAGAGCCGCTGCACGAAACCGAAACAGTCGCTAGACAAGCTAGCAGTATGAGATAATTTAGTAATTTTTTCTTCATTTCAACCTCCACATACCTATTCGCAGTTTTTCAGGAAAATGAAGATGATTTTGAATTTAAGTCTCTCTTAAGCTATTTAGACTATACTATCATTAATCCTAAATAACTTTTTTCATTTTCATAATCTCCTAAGAGGCGGTCCAAGTGGTCGCCTTTTTTATGTTCAAATTTGGCTACACACCCATATCTCCGAACAAATATGTTATAATAGTTACATATAATTCGTGAAAATAACTAATTTTTCCGAATGATGGTCGTTAACGGGCATTTGCCCCTAGTCTTATTTGATATTGAGGTATCTTTCAAATGAAACTTTTGGTTGTTGGTTCTGGCGGTCGTGAACATGCGATTGCCAAGAAATTATTGGAGTCTAAGGACGTTGAGCAGGTTTTCGTGGCTCCTGGTAATGACGGGATGACATTGGACGGTCTTGATTTGATCAATATCGGAATTTCCGAACATTCTAAGCTTATTGACTTCGCAAAAGCGAACGATATTGCTTGGACCTTTATCGGTCCAGACGATGCCCTTGCGGCTGGTATCGTGGATGATTTCAATGCGGCAGGACTCAAAGCCTTTGGTCCGACCAAGGCTGCGGCTGAACTTGAGTGGTCTAAGGATTTTGCTAAGGAAATCATGGTCAAATATGATGTTCCAACAGCAGCCTATGGCACATTTTCAGATTTCGAGGAAGCTAAAGCCTATATTGAGGAAAAAGGTGCTCCAATCGTTGTCAAGGCAGACGGCTTGGCCCTAGGTAAAGGTGTCGTCGTTGCTGAAACAGTTGAGCAAGCAGTAGAAGCCACTCACGAGATGCTTTTGGACAATAAATTCGGTGACTCAGGTGCGCGTGTGGTCATAGAGGAATTCCTGGACGGGGAAGAGTTCTCTCTCTTTGCCTTTGTCAACGGGGACAAGTTCTACATTATGCCAACGGCTCAAGACCACAAACGTGCTTATGATGGTGACAAGGGACCTAACACTGGTGGGATGGGTGCTATGCGCCAGTTCCTCACTTGCCACAGAGTGTGGTTGACACAGCGGTTGACACTATTGTCAAGCCGGTTCTTGAAGGCATGATCAAAGAAGGTCGTCCCTACACTGGTGTCCTTTACGCTGGTCTTATCTTGACAGCTGACGGCCCTAAAGTCATCGAGTTCAACTCTCGCTTTGGTGATCCTGAAACGCAAATCATCTTGCCTCGTTTGACATCTGATTTTGCGCAAAATATCACTGACATTTTGGATGGCAAAAAGCCAGCAATCACTTGGACCGACAAGGGTGTGACACTTGGTGTGGTTGTAGCATCAAACGGTTACCCACTCGCTTATGAGAAAGGCGTCAAGCTTCCAGCCAAGACAGAGGGCGACATCGTCACTTACTATGCAGGTGCTAAATTCGCTGAAAATGGCCAAGACCTCCTTTCAAACGGCGGACGTGTCTACATGCTGGTCACAACAGCAGACACCGTCAAAGATGGTCAAAATATCATCTACAGCGAACTCAACAACCAAAACACAGAAGGCTTGTTCTACCGTACAGATATCGGTAGCAAGGCTAACAAATAATAAGTGACCGTAGGTTGTAAAAGGCGAGCGAAAGCGAGCCAAACTAAGATAATGGTTACCGTGGTGAAAAGACCAGAACAGATCCTGTTCTGGTCGAGGGAACTTTGAGACCCTAGGCTAAAAGTTTAGGGATGAAACCGAAGGTTTGCTTCCGTCCCCACCACCTAAGACCATTATCAAAAAAGAAATAATATAAGAAAGGGAATGTTCAGTTAGTTTTCCTAACCGAACACGGGACTAAATCCTAGGAAAAAGATAAAACTGCCTAGACGTAACGTCGTCGTTAGTTTCCCTATTTTTCTACGGAGTTTTCGCAAGCGAATCGTCCCTTTGTATCTTAATATGAAACCAGTAATTTCCATCATCATGGGCTCAAAATCCGACTGGGCAACCATGCAAAAAGCCGCTGAAGTCCTCAATAACTTCGGTGTCGTTTACGAAAAGAAAGTTGTTTCTGCACACCGTACACCGGACCTCATGTTCAAGCATGCCGAAGAAGCTCGTAGCCGTGGCATCAAGGTTATCATCGCTGGTGCGGGTGGCGCAGCTCACTTGCCAGGATGGTAGCAGCTAAAACTACCCTTCCAGTCATTGGCGTGCCTGTCAAATCTCGTGCTCTTAGCGGTGTGGATTCACTTTATTCCATCGTTCAGATGCCAGGTGGAGTACCAGTCGCAACTATGGCGATCGGTGAAGCAGGTGCGACCAACGCAGCCCTCTTTGCCCTTCGTCTTCTCTCGGTAGAAGACAAGGCTATTGCAGAGGCACTTGCTAACTTTGCTGAAGAACAAGGAAAAATCGCAGAGGAGTCTACAAATGAGCTCAACTAAAACCATTGGTATCATCGGTGGTGGCCAGCTTGGTCAGATGATGGCCATTTCTGCTATCTATATGGGCCACAAGGTTATCACCCTTGATCCTGCATCAGATTGTCCATCTTCTCGTGTGTCTGAGGTTATCGCGGCACCCTACGATGACGTAGATGCTCTTCGTCAGTTGGCGGACTGCTGTGATGTTCTCACTTATGAATTTGAGAATGTCGACGCTGACGGTCTTGACGCTGTCATCAAGGATGGACAACTTCCACAAGGAACAGAACTGCTTCGCATTTCACAAAACCGTATCTTTGAGAAGGACTTCCTTTCAAACAAGGCTCAAGTAACGGTGGCACCTTACAAGGTCGTGACCTCTAGCCTTGATTTGGAAGATATTGATCTTTCTAAAAATTACGTCCTCAAGATGCGACAGGTGGTTACGATGGCCACGGTCAAAAAGTCATCACATCAGCCGAAGATTTGGAAGAGGCAAATGCACTTGCTAACTCAGCTGAGTGTGTCTTGGAAGAGTTCGTCAACTTCGACCTTGAAATTTCGGTTATCGTGTCAGGTAACGGCAAGGATGTGACGGTTTTCCCAGTTCAGGAAAATATCCACCGCAACAACATCCTCTCTAAGACTATCGTTCCAGCTCGTATTTCTGATAGACTAGCAGACAGAGCTAAAGCTATTGCTGTGAAGATTGCTGAGCAACTTAACCTCTCTGGTACCCTTTGTGTAGAAATGTTTGCGACAGCTGATGACATCATTGTCAACGAAATTGCGCCACGCCCACACAATTCAGGCACTACTCAATCGAAGCCTGCGACTTTTCACAATTTGACACACATATCTTGGGCGTTCTCGGAGCACCACTTCCAGCAATCAACCTCCATGAACCTGCTGTTATGCTCAACGTCCTCGGCCAACACGTCGAAGCAGCTGAGCGTTATGTCACAGAAAATCCAAGCGCCCACCTCCACATGTATGGTAAACTAGAAGCGAAGCACAACCGAAAGATGGGTCATGTGACTTTGTTTAGTAATGAGCCAGATAATGTGGTTGAGTTTGGGAAAGGAATTGATTTTTAGGTAAAAATAGCAATTCTAGGACTCGAAGTCATTGGAATGACTTATGCTACGCCTTTCAAAAAGCTGGCCACCAAGTAGAACATGTATTGAGAGAGTAAGCGAAACAATGCTCAAAAATCTCTCTCGGTTGACCTGCTAGATGGTCACTATCATTCCAAGGGTGAAAACAAACATGACACCTATGAGGTACATGTGGCGAAAGCTCATTCAGAATACGATTTTATTTTTCTGAGTGTGAGTCATGGCTTTGTCAAAGAAGCTGTGGAAATCTTGCGAAAAAATAATGTCAAAGGCACCCTTGTTTTCTTCTGTAATTTCTGGGATACTCGAAAAGAGGTAGAGGAGTGGGCAGGAGACTACGTTTATATTCTAGCTTTTCCAACTGCTGGAGGCAGATGCAGGATGACCATTTGGATGGGGTCTTGTTCGACCATTTAATGCTAGAAGGTGAGCAAAAAGCACACATTTCTAACTATACTGATTTGACGGCTTTACTGACTTCTGCAGATTTAAAGTGGGAAGTGCCTCATGATATGGTCGAGTGGATTTGGATTCACATGGCGATTAACGCAGGTGTCACTTCGACAGCTGCACGTTCGGGGAATCTGGAAAATCCAGAACAGCTGGCTCTGAACTTGATGAGTAGTTCTTCGGAATTATCATTAGTCATCAAGACCATTCGAGAAGCTTTGAAAGTCGTAGAAGCGCGTGGCGTAAATTTGAAGCTTTACAAAGCTGAGCTCTTGCCGTACAAAATTCCCGCATGGATTGCTGGGAAAGCCATGAAAATCATGTTTGCAAAAAATGAGCTGACCCTAAAAATTATGACCTTACACAATGATAAACAGGACATCTTCTATTGTTGTCAAAGTGTTTATCAAACCGGTCAGGAGTTAGGTGTGAAGATTCCCATTCTGGAAGCAAATATGAAGGGAATTTCACTTTAGGAGGTTTTATGATTCAACTCATCGTTAATGCATTTGTTGAAAAAGATAAGACAGTAGCAGTCGTTTAAGTCTTGTATGCTAGTGGCAATCACGAAAAAGTGAGAGCTAAGTATGAAGAGTTGATTGCTCAATATCCTGAAAACTATTTAGCTATCTATGATTTGCCGATGGATACGGATTTGAATACACTAAATCACTATCCGTCAGTGTGGATTGGAAAAGAGGAATTTGAATAAACCGACTGTCGGTTGTTAATTGATGTGAAACATCAAAAGAATATTGCACGTAAAACTAAAAAGAAGCGGACATAGGATTCGATTAAGATGAGCTAAACGTCCAATCTTTGATAGAATAAATAAACAAAAAAAGAAAGGAACAAGGGCACTCGTATTCACTAAAACTGAATACGGGCGTTACGGACTTGGTCGAAAAGATAGTTTTTCCTAGAAGCTGATGCTTCTTCGTCTAAACTCCTATTTTGACTGTGTCCGCTTAACGCCCTTAATATCTTAATTATGATCGAACGTTACTCTCGCCCAGAAATGGCGAACATTTGGACTGAAGAAAATAAATACCGTGCTTGGCTTGAGGTGGAAATCTTGGCTGACGAAGCATGGGCTGAGTTGGGGGAAATCCCTAAGGAAGATGTGGCTTTGATTCGTGAAAAGGCGGACTTTGACATCGACCGTATTTTGGAAATCGAGCAGCAAACTCGTCACGATGTGGTTGCTTTCACACGTGCGGTTTCTGAAACTCTTGGCGAAGAGCGTAAGTGGGTTCACTATGGTTTGACGTCTACTGACGTGGTAGATACTGCCTATGGTTACCTCTACAAACAAGCCAACGACATCATCCGCAAGGACCTTGAAAACTTCCTCAACATCATTGCTGATAAAGCGAAAGAACACAAGTTCACTATCATGATGGGTCGTACCCACGGTGTGCACGCTGAGCCTACAACTTTTGGTCTTAAATTGGCAACTTGGTATAGCGAAATGAAACGTAACATTGAGCGTTTCGAGCATGCGGCTGCTGGTGTGGAAGCTGGTAAGATTTCTGGTGCGGTTGGTAACTTTGCCAACATCCCACCATTCGTTGAAAAATACGTCTGCGATAAATTGGGTATCCGTGCTCAAGAAATCTCTACACAGGTGCTTCCTCGTGACCTTCACGCTGAGTACTTTGCAGTTCTGGCCAGCATCGCAACTTCTATCGAGCGTATGGCAACTGAAATTCGTGGTCTTCAAAAATCTGAACAACGTGAAGTGGAAGAGTTCTTTGCAAAAGGTCAAAAAGGATCCTCAGCAATGCCTCACAAACGTAACCCTATTGGTTCTGAAAACATGACAGGTCTTGCACGTGTCATCCGTGGTCACATGGTAACAGCTTATGAAAATGTAGCCTTTGGCACGAACGTGATATCTCTCACTCATCAGCTGAGCGTATCATCGCACCAGATACTACTATCTTGATTGACTACATGCTTAACCGTTTTGGAACATCGTTAAGAACTTGACAGTCTTCCCAGAAAACATGATCCGCAACATGAACTCCACATTTGGTCTTATCTTCAGTCAACGTGCTATGCTTACCTTGATTGAAAAAGGCATGACGCGTGAACAAGCTTACGACCTTGTTCAACCTAAGACAGCTCAATCATGGGATAACCAAGTAGACTTTAAACCACTTCTTGAAGCAGATCCAGAGGTAACTTCTCGTCTCACTCAAGAAGAAATCGACGAAATCTTCAACCCAGTTTATTATACTAAACGTGTTGATGAAATCTTCGAACGCATCGGTTTGGGTGACTGATTTATATGAATAAGAGAAAGCAGGACCGCCCTGCTTTTTTATGGTGATATCTATGTCACTATTTTTGTTCTCTTTTTGGCTTTACAATAGGGTAATCGCAAGAAAACTGTCAGGAAGGAGGAGTTATCATTCTTAAAGGGACGATTTAACTGTTTGCCGGAACTTAGTCTCTTAATAGTAAGCCTTGCTTATAATATCATCCGGATTATGAATGATTTAGGGAGTATCAAAGTTCCTTCTTGGTTTTTAGATATGGATATTCCTAATGGGTGCTTATGCTTACTATTACTTATTTTGCTTATCGTTTTAAAAAGTGATGAAAGAGAATAATATTTTAAGTAACCTTTAAGTTCATTAAGATATATTATAACCATCCTAGTAAAGCAGCTAGCTTTTGTGAGCTAGAAGGTGAACATAATTTTTTCATAACAAATTTCCCCGAAGAAAGTCTAGCAATCTAGGCTTTTTTCTTCTTTTTGATGTTTTATTTAGGATATTTTAAGAAAACACTTGAAAACCCTTCTAGAAAAAGGTGATATAGTTATATAAAGATTCTATTAGACAAGCGGTCACCTTTGAAGATTAGGTTGGGAAGCCTGTACAATCGTATCTTTTCAGTGGTCATTGGACTGCTGTGAAAATCCCTTATGTTTTTTTGTGCTGCGATTTAAGGTTTCTTTAAGATAGGGAGGTTATACTGTAAATCCCCTAAATAACTTTTACTGAACACTTTTCAGTAAGTCTCGTTGGCTTACACTTTTTGTAGAACAACGAACTTTTCTTTTTCATAATCTCCAAAAAGAGCTCAACATGATGTGTTGGGGTTCTTTTTTTTGGTTACTAAAAAACGCCCTTAGGCGTTTTTAAGTATAGATTACATTTCGTCTGGAGCTTCAACACCGAGAAGGCGAAGGGCTTCTTTGAGGACTGTTGCTGTTGCGTAGCAAAGAGCCAAACGGCTGTCACGTTCTGGGCTTTCGTCCAAGATACGTGTGTGCGCATAGTATTTGTTAAAGGCTTGAGCCAAGCTGATAGCAAATTTAGCAACGATAGATGGTTCAAAGTTGTCTGATGCACGGTTGATGATACGTGGGAAGTCTTTGTAAGAGTTTGATGATTTCCCAGCTTTCAACGTCGTTTAAGCTGTATGTAGCATCTGCAGATGGCGTGAAGTCAGCCTTGCGCAAGATAGATTGGATACGAGCGTGTGCATATTGAACGTAAGGTCCAGTTTCTCCCTCGAAGGATACCATGGCATCAAGGTCGAAGTCGTAACCATTCATACGATCTGTTTTAAGGTCGTAGAATTTGATAGCTCCGACACCGACAGCATGAGCAACAGCTTCCTTATTAGGCAAGTTTGGATTCTTAGCTTCGATTTGAGCTTGGGCACGGTTAACAGCTTCAGCGATAGTTGGCTCAAGCAAGATAACGTTACCTTTACGAGTTGACAATTTCTTACCGTTCTTAGTTACAAGACCAAAGGCAACGTGAGTCATGTCGTCAGACCAGTTATAGCCCATTTCTTTAAGAACAGCTTTCAACTGTTTGAAGTGGGCAGATTGTTCATTACCAACTACATAGATGGCTTTGGCAAAATCATAAGTACGTTTACGGTAGAGGGCAGCAGCCAAGTCACGTGTGATGTAGAGTGTTGCACCATCTGATTTTTTGATGAGGGCTGGGTGTTCGATACCGTATTTTTCAAGGTTAACCACTTGGGCACCTTGAGATTCTTGGAGAAGTCCTTTCTCTGTCAAAATGTCTACGACTTCATCCATCTTATCATTGTAGAAAGCTTCACCATTGTAGCTATCAAATGAAACACCAAGTTCATCGTAGAGACGGTTGAATTCCACTAAGCTTTCGTCACGGAACCATTGCCAGAGGGCAGTTGCTTCCTCATCACCAGCTTCCAATTTACGGAACCATTCACGAGCTTCTTCGTCTACAGATGGGTCTTCTTCAGCTTCGGCATTGATACGCACATAAAGTTGAAGGAGTTCATTGATAGGATTGGCTTTGACAGCTTCCTCGCTACCCCATTTCTTATAGGCAACAATAAGCATACCAAATTGTTTACCCCAGTCGCCCAAGTGATTGATGCGGACTGGTTTGTAACCTTGTTTAGCTACGATGTTGGCAAGAGCATCAGCGATAACCGTTGAACGCAAGTGACCGATAGAGAAAGGTTTGGCGATGTTAGGACTAGACATATCAAAGGCAATATTACGTCCGTTACCGATGTTTTGGTCAGCGTAGTGGCTACCTTGAGCGATGACTTGTCCAAGAACGTCCGCTGAAATTTTTGATTTATCGAGGAAGATGTTAATATAAGGACCAACAGCTTCAACTTTTTCAAAGTTTGAGGCATCAATTTTTTCAGCGATGTCTGCTGCAATCATTTGAGGAGCCTTGCGCAAGACTTTTGCCAATGAGAAGGCAGGAAAGGCGAGGTCCCCCATGTCAGCATTTTTAGGGGTTTCAAGCAGATTTGAATGTTTTCTTGTTCCAATTCGGGAACAACTTTGGCAATTTCTGCTGCAATGAGTTCTTTAGTATTCATAGGTACTCCATTTCAAATCTTGTCATTCAAATCTATTTTACCATTATTTTAGTTAATAGGGTAGAGACAAGAAAAGTATCTCTTAAGAAGTATTCCATGTGGTACTAAAGTTTGTCTGAAGATCTTTGAATAGAAGGAGTTGAGAGATAGCTTACGACTGTCCTTTTGAAAAAAGTCGCCAGTGATTTTTCAGGGATCGATAGGGTAGTGACTTCTTATCGAACTGGTTCATAATTGCAATTCTTGTCTTTAAAAAGGCACGTCCAAGGTGCTGGATAATGTGAAATCGATCAGGAACGATTTTGGCGTTAGGAAAGAGTTTGCGAGCCAGTGGAATATAAGCTCCAGACATATCCATCGTGATAAACCTTTACCTTTTGTCGGATTTTCAATGGATACTTCAAAAGTAGTTTCGTATACAGGATAATCCAGTTTTGCTTGAACCTCGATATGAGTATCCGTTTCAAAAACAAGAGAAATAATGATGTTAGGGTCTTTAATTCCGATTAATTCTGTGGTATTCTTAATAAGTCTCATAAGTTCTTCCTAATGATGGTTTTGTCGCTCTTCATTATAGTTCTTATGGGACTTTTTGTGTATACTTAAAAAGCTCTATAATCTCTACAGTGGTTTTACCCACTACAGAAATTATAGAGCCGTTCTTTTTTTGTTGAATTGAATACTATTCAATTGTAAAATGTAAAATATTAACATTCTTTTTTATTTTTTAATTATACAGTGAAATATCCCAAAAACTAGTAAATCATGGTAAAATAAATGAATGGGATTGAAATTTGAACCAAAAAATTTAAGTTTGGTATGCGTACACTAAAGACCGGAATAGCCGTTTTTCTTGTTTTAGGATTGTTCTCTGCTTTCGGCTGGGATGGGCTTCAGATTGGTTGTTTAACTGCTGTTTTTAGTTTGCGTGAGAACTTTGACCGTAGTGTTCAATTTGGAAAAATCACGTATTTTTGCAAATACAGTTGGGGGGCTTTTATCGCTTTTATTTCTATTTTTGTGAATATGTGGTTTGACAATTCAGTTTGGGTGACCTTGCTATTGGTCCCTATTTTAACAATGTTAACTATTGTCATTAATGTATCCTTTAATAATGCTTCCGGAGTTATTGGAGGAGTGGCTGCGCTTCTGATTATCACTTTGTCTATCCCACCTGATAATACTTTCACCTATGTGATAGCAAGAGTATTTGAAACGTTTTGCGGAGTCTTTATTGCAATCCTTGTTAATTATGATTATGATTGGTTACTTAAACATCTAAATAAGAATAAAAGAGTTCTCTTGAGCTCTTTTTTATGGTTTTTAAAATAAAATCCTTGAATATAAGGTAATAAGCAATACAATGTTCGGGTTTTTCTTATTGTGTAAGAAAAGTGACATTATCTGTTGACATGTAGTAACATTCAGAATATAATTGTTAGGAAAGGAGAATTATCATGGCAAGAGAAAAAGAACTAAGACGTTCTTTGGCTGTTTTTCCGATTGGCACAGTTATGAAGTTAACGGATTTAACTGCTCGTCAAATTCGTTACTATGAAGATCAGGGTTGATTCAACCTGAACGTACAGCTGGGAATCGTCGTATGTACTCATTAAATGATATGGATCGTTTATTGGAAATCAAAGATTTTTTGAATGACGGTTACAATATTGCAGCAATTAAGCATGAGTATGAGAAACGTAAAATTCGTGTACAACAAAAACAAGTAGCTTTAACTGATGCGGATGTTCGACGTATCTTGCATGATGAACTCCTTCAGCAAGGTCGTTTTACGACTCCATCGCAACAATTTGGTAACTTGCGTATTTAATTACGCTTTGAACTTTTATTTTTGGTTTTATAAAGGAGACCCCTATTAT
>ENA-OQHY01001166-OQHY01001166.1-human-gut-metagenome-genome-assembly--contig:-NODE-1166-length-11955-cov-2.198005_pt1 | contig 11955 bp, 18 predicted proteins | sample MGYA00242570_ERZ504733 | MGnify/ENA primary metagenome ERZ504733 (study PRJEB26092, sample SAMD00036219) | human gut metagenome | host: Homo sapiens | study: EMG produced TPA metagenomics assembly of...
CTCATAGGCAGTTTCTTGGCCAGCATGACTTCCATCATCTTCAGACTGGTCAGGATACCATCACCAGTGCTGGCGTACTTGGAGAAGATGATGTGGCCGCTCTGCTCACCGCCGATACGGCAGCCGTTCTTAGCCATGTACTCATAGACGTACTTGTCACCCACTGCAGTCTTGGCGTAGCCGATGCCTTCTCATCAAAAGCCTTATACAGGCCAAAGTTGGACATGACCGTGGTAACGACGGTATTGGTCAGCAGCTTGCCACGCTCCTTCATGTAGCAGCCGTAGATGTACAGGATATGGTCACCAGTGATGACATTACCCTTCTCGTCCACGCAAAGGCAACGGTCAGCATCACCGTCATAGGCAAAACCGATGTCCAGCCCCTTCTCTACCACGAACTTCTGCAGACCCTCAATGTGGGTAGAACCAGCATTGTTGTTGATGTTCAGACCGTTGGGCTGTGCATTGATAACGTAGGTGTCTGCGCCTAGCGCATCGAACACAGACTTTGCGATATTCCAGGAACTGCCATTGGCGCAATCCAGACCAACCTTGACACCCTTGAAGGAGTAGATACCGAGGCTGATCAGGTAGCCATATATCGGTTGCGGCCGGACACATAGTCCACCGTGCAACCAATGTGTTCCCGGTGAGCGAAAGGCAGTTTCGGCCAGTCTTTATCGAATACATGGAGTTTGCCGTCAATGTAATCCTCTACCAGCAGCAGGATCTCCTCGGGCATTTTCTCGCCATAGCAGTCGATCAGCTTGATGCCGTTATCGTAGTAGGGATTATGGCTGGCAGAAATCATGATGCCACAGTCGAAGTCGTCCACGCGGGCGATGTAGGCACAGACGGCGTGGTCGTGACATGGAGCAGGTAGGCATCTGCGCCAGAAGCGGTCAGACCAGCCACCAGACTGTACTCAAACATATAGGAGCTGCGGCGGGTGTCCTTACCGATGACGATGCGGGCAGGCTCGTTGTTGCCGTTGCGCTCACGCAGGGCGTTGTAGTACCAGCCCAGAAAACGACCAACCTTGTAGCATGGTCGGCGGTCAAAGTGATGCCAGCTTCACCACGGAAGCCATCAGCCAAAATATTTTCCCATTATATATCTTCCTCTTTTAATTTACTCTTTTTTAAACCCACTAACATTTCATGACAAACAATATATGGCTTAAAAAGCAAGTTATCAATAAGCGTTCCTTTTATAAAATATTGTATTATTATCGGGACAACTACGCAAATAAAAAGCAAGCAATATTTATTTGTCAACAAAGAATTCAGAATTTTTAACACTGCGTAATGCAAAACATAAATATATAAGGTGTTCTTCCCAACCAAACATAAGAATCCGCAAAATTGCGTCTTTGCTAGACACTTTGATAAAAGAAGAATCGTGCAAGCGCCTAAAAATGATAATCCAAACACAAAAATCAACTTATAACCGGGAGTCAGATTATCCGCTGAAGTAAAATAATTTTTTCTTCCGGCTACAAACATGAACAAGATATAAAGTACTGCACTGACTGAGCCAAACATCATTCTAGTTTTTTCTGTGTATTTTTGTGTACAATAGCCTAAAACAACCAGTCCAAAAAAAGAATAATCTTCTGGCAATTGAAGCCTGTTTTACCGCAATAAAGCATGCCATTAAAAGCAATATTAATCCCAGACCAGTCACGGACTTCTTTTTCTTGAAAATTTCAACGCAAATTATCAAGACAGCTTGCCAGAGTTTAGTATTCTATTTATCCCATAATACATTTTTCTTTAAGACTCTGTTATTTCCACCTAGAAGAATATTTTCCTCATCAAAAGGTTTCGTTAAAACGCTTCCAGCTGCTACAATAGAATTTTCAGAAACATCTGCTCCTCCTAGAATTGTTGATCTGCAACCAATCCAAACATGGTCGCGTAAATATATTGCTTTGCTATTATTAACTGGTTTTCCTTGATATATTACATTATGAAAATCGGTGTCCATTAAAAGGCAGTCCCACGATATCAAAGAATCTTTTCCTATTGTTATCCTGTTATCGCTTACAACAGCTGTCCGGCCTGTTATATTAACCCCATCCTCAAATATAATGCTACCCTTTTCGTTGCAGCATATCCTACAAGCTGAGCCGATTTTTACCTTTTCCATTAAAACATACTGTCCCCCCCCCCAACAGACCATATTCCTTTTTCAGTTTTATCGTCAATAATTCCTACCATTTGCTGACCCAAGCGTACTGAGCCGAAGCTCCAGTCCCGAAGTTCGACCTTTCCGCACAGCTTATTCAACCTGAAATTCTTGAAAATCAGGACTGGAAATTTAAGACCACGCAAGCCAAAATAGTGCAGGTTAAACTGCAATGTTTTTAAAATTGAAATTCTCAAAATGTTACTTTCCGCCATTCTCTGTATTCCTCGCTTCACTTAAAGAATTTAGATTTTGCAATGGTATTTTTCATCACTTTTAATAAATCCATACAAGTCTTATTGCGCATGAGCAAAAGGATAAAGATATATATAAGCAGGCAACAGATCACCATAATAAAAACACGAGCCATTCCCGCCACTCCCGCAATGACACATATGCTATACACTCCGCCGAAGGGCAAAACCGCAAGGATGCACTGAACTATATTCTTTATAATCGCCCTAAACGGGACTAAATCGTAGCACGAAGCAACGTTGACAACGCAAACACATACTTCTGCTATCAGTGTGGCATATGCTGCACCTGCCACCCCATTCAAAGGAATCAGGAATGCATTTAATACTGCATCTGTTATCATTCCAAGAATTGTCGCGGCCAGAAGGTTCTTCTCCCTGTTCAAGGCACGAGTATCTGCCACGCAAGAAAGCCATCCAGTGCGGAAAAGAACAGATTGAGCGTAAGGATCCTCATCGGCACAACAGCTGCCTCAAATCCATTTCCTGAAAAAAAGGCAATGGCCTCCTCTGCCAGAATGAACATTCCTACTGCACACGGAACTGTAACGGCAAGAAGCGCATTAATAACCTTACTTGAAAGGGCATGGAATTCCTTTCTGTCTTTTCCCGCATAGTAAGACAGCCTTGGAAGAAACACGACGCAGGATGCATTTATAAGCGATAAAACCGATTTTGTTAGCCTACTTGCCACAGTATAGATTCCAACTGCTTCTGAATCAAGGATATACCCTAGCATCGTCGAATCCAAAGAAGTATAAATCGTTGAGGCAACGCCCACACCAAATATATAAACAATCGGTTTAATGTGTTTTTTGATTGAAAACGTTTGGGCATTATATTTCCAACGTATCTTTTTTATCCCGTATATCCAATTGAGGAGGCAGGTCGCAACTGTCGGCATTGTCAGAACAACCGCATATGCAGCCATATCACCGCTTTTTTTTACCAAAACAAACAATAGAACAACAGAAAGCAGTTGAAATGCTATCGACCTTTTTGAGATATAATCATAGTCTTCAAATACTGTACATATCCATTCCGTATTCAGTCCTGTTGCTCCAATAAGTAAGCTGAACACTAAAAAAAGACTAGGTTGTGCACCTGTAGTCTTAAAGAAGCACAAAAATATTGCAAAAGAGAGATACGCCACGGTTGTCGACAAAAAACTGATTGTGACAATTTCAACGCTGAACTCACCCAGTTTTTGAGGTTCATCGCGCCTTTGGGCACCTTCTCTTACAGCATAAGATGATATTCCAAGACCTGCGATCAGCGAAAAATAGGAAACCCATGACTGAGTATACTGAACGTCCCCTAGCCCAGAAGGGCCAAGAATTCGCGATACATACGGAATCGTTATAAGTGGTACTATGATTGAAACCATATTCTTCAGCATATAAACGCTAAAGTTTCTTGTCAATGATTCTTCACGTTTTTTCCTCTTTTTCTGCCATTCCCAAAATGCAAAAAACCACGAACTGTGCTCCGCCCCAGAAAAAGCCATGGATAACAGCCATAGAAACTGCCATTGAGGCAACCATTCCGATACACAGACGCTTTTCATATCTCAAGATATTAAGTTTCATATAGCGATGAATCATCGTCAAATAATAGCCAATAGTTAAAACCATCCCGCAAATGCCGCCCTTGATCAATGTAGTGTAATAACCATTATGCAAATACGGCAGGGCGGCTTCCGAGGTCACAAGGTATGCATAGCCTCCGACATCAACCGTTGATCCGAATCCTTTCCCAAATACTTGGGCAAAAATCGAGTACTGCGAAAAAACTTTTTTGCGCTGTATACTTCAAATCCACGCCAGTTGTTCACGATGTTATAATCCGACCAGCTATTTGATGCTGAAATCTCAGTTACTGAGTTCATGATTTTATCTATAAACGATGTCCACACGTTCGGCAGAAGATAGGAAACAGCGATCAATCCAACAATACCCAGTAATATACATTTAATAATTGCCGACATCCGGTCATACTGGCTCGTGATGACAAGGCAAAGAAAAATTATTACAGTCGTTCTTGAAAAAGACAGCGCAAACGTTCCAAGCAGAACGATATCTGCTAACAAATCAAGAAACCTGCTAAAATAATATTTTTCTATGACCGAAGGCTTGAATAGACTCAAATAAAGCCCGATTGCAAGCGTAAATTGGGATACACCACCGGATGCAACAAAAGAGCTGAAATCCTTAGATGCTCCCTGATATCCGGAAACACGCTGCAACAATCCCCCTGCGGAAAGTATGACGGAATATAAGACTATTATTTTATAAACTGTTTTCATATCATACTGGTTTGTTCGGATAATTTCTGACGCAGCAAACCAGTACAAAAAGAGGCTTGTAAAATCTATGATATCCCGCAGGTAGGGCCAATAGCCTCTTTCTGCTGGATTAAAGTATCCGGCTCCGACCGCAACAAGTATTAAAAAAAGTACCCAATAACAAATTCCACCCGGCATTTTTGGAAGCGAGAAATGCCGAAGATTCTTCAACGTATAAAAGCCGAACACTCCTGCCAAGCATGCCCAAGCAATATAGCTTGGCAGTGCCGAAATAAGCAGCAGTGTCAGCAGGAGTCCGTATCCCTTTTCTTTGAGCATATTTGCCGTTTTCCACGGTTGTTTTCACCTCCTGAAAAGACGTTTGATCTCTTTTATTACCGTCAGCTCCAATGTGCCGAATTTATATAGCACGCTTGCCATATGAATTTCGAATTTTGACGCATCACAATATTTTTTTAGATATGTCAATGTACTCTTCAAAAGCTGTTCTCGCTGACCTTTCACATTGTAGCTTTTGGAAATCGTAACACTGTGGTTATGAAGATAACTTTCTGAAACATAGAGTGCCGTTTTCTTTTCCAACGTCATCATTTTTCTCCCCAAAGTAGATTCCTCGCAATAGAGAAACATTTCCGGGTCGTATCCACCTACTGAAAGGAACACGTCTGCATCGACCATCAGCAGAGAGCCCGCAACACAATCCACAAATTTCCACCCACTTTGGGGCGTTGCTCCAAGCTTCCGCTCGCCGATCTTATCAAGAAGTATCGCACACAGCACTTCTCCATGAAATATGGTCTCAGCCTTTTCGGGAAGTAGCCAGCCGGACTTTTTCAGTTGCCCATCAACACCTCTTTGATTGGCAGATACCACTGCTACGCTCCGGTCTTGTTGCATTTTATTTTGCAGCACAGAAACCAGCGATTCTTCAAATTCAACATCTGGGTTGGCAATCAAAACGTACTTTGCCCCATAGTGCTCTTTTGCATACTGCACACCAATGTTGTTTCCAAAGCCGTATCCACCATTTCGGGGCGATTGGCAAACTACGACCTTTTCGTTCGATATTTTTTCTAATTTCTCCAAAGAATGATCGGCGGAGCAGTTGTCAACCACTACGATATGCTCAATATTTTTATAATCTTCGATTTTTTTTTTCACCAGAGAAATCGTCGTGTCGGCGTCGTTATAGTTCAAAATAACACAAGCCGTACTTTCAATGTTTTTCATACGATACTATCAATCACTGTTTGTATATAATTTTTTACACCGGCTGCCGAATGCACTGTCTCCAGCCTTTTTCGTGCCGCCAGTCCCATCCTGTTCTTTTCTGTCTGGCTCATGCAGAGTAGTTTTTGCATTCCCACCCAAATGCGTCCTTGGCCTCAGAAGGGGTCTTGCCATCAATATTGACAAGGATCGCACTGTCCGGTGACAGTGTGTCGTGCATTCCATTCAAATCGTATGCGACGATCGGCTTTTCAAAGGCCATTGCCTCTAGCAGTGACCATGGTGCGCCTTCTTTTAATGACGGAAATACAAAGGCGTCACATTCCTGTACAGCTTTCAGCAGATTCGCTCTTGGAACATTGCCATAGAACACCACATTGTTCTGAATTCCATACTTTTTTACCAGATCTTCAGACTCTGCACGTTCGTCACCATCGCCCAGAATATGCAGTCTGCAATCAGGGTAGTCCTTTTTTATATCCTTCATAATAGAAACCAGCATCGGTATGTTTTTTATATCGATGATTCTTCCAGTGTAAAGGAGATTTATCCCATTGCTCTTTTTTAACTGCGCCGCCAGAGCTAGGTCAAAACAAAAATCTCTCTCCATATCAACACAGGCTTCCAGATGGACCTGCACTTTATCCTGCATATCCTGTGGGAACAGTTCTTTTGTCGCCTGTGTTCTCGCAATGATGAGCGCAGCCTCCTTTGCAGGCTTCCATATCCACGGGAGAAGTTTTATGTGCTGTCCCATCCAATATTTCAGCATATGAACACACCGTTTCTTGAACGGGAACTCTTTCCAATATTGTTTTGGGACCTGTTCGGCACCACCGACCGGCCCCCAGATGAACGGAAGGCCAAGCTTATACATATATGTAGGAAGGAACATATTTCCGAATGTAATGCTCCAAACGCAGTCGAACTGCATTTCTCGGCAATACTTTTTTGCATACCGGAATGCGGTGTGCTGCCACGCAAGATATTCAAGATAAATCGTGAGTTTTCTTAACTTTTTTGATGACGGCGCATAAAGAAAGTGCAGAGAATCTTTCAGTTCTTCTGGAATGGCAGGCTCTACATACTTTTCATTTTGCTTCTCGTCAAGACCCACACGTCCTGAGTCTTTGCTGCCTGTACAGCCCAATTCCATCCGACACCGGGTTCGCTGCCTTTGCCGGGCTGGCAGGAAAAGGCGACCAATAATATTTTTTTCATATTCTGTAAATATCCTCTGCTATTACCTTGCTGTGCTTCTTCATCGAGACAGCGTCCTCACATATTTTTACATTGTAGTTATAATTCTGGATCGCGTTGCCAACGATTCTGCATCATTGTGCCTGAAGATGTTTTCCTGCGGCAGGTACAGTTGTGCACCTACCAGATCGGAGCAAACCACGGAGGCACCATTCGTCAGTCCTTCCTGCACAACAAAAGAAAATGTTTCCATGCATTTACTGGGGACAACAAGCAGATGGTTGGGGTGCTTCCAGACCTCCGCTTCATTTTCTTTTGTAAATCGTCCCATGCTATGGTATCTTTTGTCCTTGCACAGCCCGGTAAAATCTGCGCCGTACAGCCACAGGTTCCAATCTGAAAAACCCTGCGCGTCAAGGATTTCCAGCGCATGAAAAAGCACATCTACTCCCTTGAAGGCATCCATACCTCCAAGAAAACTGATGTCCAACGGTTTTTCCCTGTCGTTCTTTAGAGCTTTGCATTTCAGTCCTGCATGGGTGATGGGAACCATCTTATATCTGAATTCCGGATAGACCTTTTTGTATGTAGTAGCGATATCTCACTATTGGCATGGATCAGATTGATGACATCGCATCATTCAGCGTAATAATCAAGCAGTTGTTGATAGGCATCTGCCGTTGCCTGCGGAGCCGGAGTGCACTGCGCCCTTTTAGCATTATGCTTTCTCTGGCTTGACCGGATACGCTTAAAAAGAGTAGAATATTTTAGCCTTGCATAAACAGAGGACTGCATCAGATACTCCTGCTTTTGGGTCAGTCCTCGTCCCGCGTTACAGACGACACATTTTTCAGGGCAGCTTCCCGTACACTGCTCGCCGTTGCTATCAAGCAGGATGCACAGCGGACAGAACGGATAATAGTCATGTGTCGTGTAAACCATCCGTAGGTTCAGCTCTTTTGCGGCTTCAAACAATTCCTTATGAAAGCCTGAAGGGTGTGGACATGGATAACATCTGGTTTTACATCTTTAAGAAAAGATCTGTAAACCTCCTTGTCGCACGGTTTCATGTACCGTTCCGGTGCAGAAATGCCATTTGTAAGCGGTAGTGGAAGGGGATTGATGATTTTGTATAGCGAAAAACGGGCGTCCTTCTGCCTGACGATTCTGACCTGCGTAAAAAACGAGAATTCCCCCGGATATAATAACAAAACATCCTGTCCATCCTCGACTTGCTGCTGCATCAGATCTGCACAGTAGCGATTCAGTCCTCCTGTGCGAAACGGCGGAAGTCCAAGTGAAAGGTGCAAAACACGCATAAAATTTTAACTCTCCTAATTTAAAAAGAAAAATCATCTCAAAAAGACGCTTTCGTATTCCTGCACGATTTTTTTCCAGCTATAGGCATCCTGCACTCTCGCCGTACTCTTTTTTTCCAGTTCAGCAATAGTAACAGTATCCAATGTGTCCGCTTTTTCCAACAGTGCAGCAAGATTTCCCGGCTCTTTACTCCAATACAGAGCACTGTCTTCGCCAACTTCTTTGTTAAAGCCAACGCCCAAAAGCAAATTCAACCGGGTACTGGCAAGTGCCTCTAGCAGACTGGGATTAGTACCACCGACTTCGTGACCATGCAGATAACCGTAAGCCTCCTCACGGATCTTTTTCAGCAGATCCTGATCATAAACCGTACCAACAAATTTGATACGCTTATCTTTCTCAAAACCGGTTTTTCACGAAGCTGTTCATAGAACTTGTTATGCTCTACGTTCGTGATAATAACGAGGTCTTTTTCAGTCTTGCTGCGCATAAACTCTGTGATCATAGTCTCATAGTTGTTCTCCGGAACAAAACGGCCAACAATCAAATAATAATGCCCACGTTTGACATTGAACTGCGCATACCACTCGTTCAGCTTTTCCTCATCGCACTGAGAGCGATCAGTATACGCGCCATACGCAATAAACGTGGTATCCTTCACCCGACTGCATAAGTATCTTTGATATATTTCTCGATATTGACAGAATCGCAGATTGCCAAATCGCTGTTCTCGACCAGACACTTTTCGCAATACCGCAGAAAAGCTTTGGCTGGAGCGCTCCACTTACTGCGCTTCCACTCCAACCCATCTGGGTTGCAGTAGACCTTTGCACCAAGTTTGTGCAGCTTTTTGGCGTGCGGAATCAGCAAAGGTCCAATTCTGCATCCCAGAATACAGACGATTACTTTCTCCTGCGGGTGCTGCTTTGCCCATTCCTCCACCTGATTCAGAACCAGACCCACATGGAAAATACGTCCGGGGGCGCCGGGTAGCGGAACGCGAACATTAAAGCAGTCTGCATCATTGTGCTCGAAATGTTTTTCATCGTTGTTCATACAGGAAACATGATACTTTAGCTCCTTAGACTGTTTACCTGCTGTCAGATTCTCGACAAAGGTTTCAAATCCGCCATACTGTGCCGGAATGCCTTTGCTACCTACAATAAAACATGTGTCATACTCTATTTATCTCCTTACACGATCTGGCAATTGCTATACATCGGTTCGCTTTTCCTAACCTTTTCGCTTTCCATTAACAGCACAATACTTTCTTGCCGGAATTCTGGGTCAATTTTCCCATCCACAACGCCCTTACGTCCCAGCACGACCTGAATACTCTTCCAAATGACCTTCAAATCAAATTTCAGGCTAACATTCTGGATGTATTCCCGGTCATAGTAGACTTTGTCGTACACATCCACCGTGTCACGGCCGTTGATCTGTGCCCAACCAGTAATGCCCGGTGTTACCTGATACACCCCGTACCAGCGACGCAGAAAACGAATCTCACGTTCCGTATACACCAGCGGACGAGGCCAATCAGGCTCATTTCGCCACGAACTACGTTTGCCAGCTGCGGCAGCTCATCAATGCTGGTGTCGCGTAAAAAACGTCCCACTTTGGAAATGTACATCTGCGGATTTTCCAAATCTCCCGTAGCCACATTTTTAGGCGCGGAACTCTTCATCGTCCGGAACTTGATGATATTGAAGCAATGAGCCCCCTTGCCCACGCGCTTCTGTAAAAAGAAGATAGGCTCATCCGGTGCACTGACCTTTTGTGCAATACTTACCGCCAAAAACAAGGGTGAAAGTAAAACCAGCGCCAGCGCTGCCAGAATGCGGTCAATTACGGATCGCACCGCAAGGTATTTTTTCTGTTTCCGGGTCAAATGAACATAGTACGGTCCAAAATCAACGTGATAATTCAATTCTTCCAATTTTTTCCATATTTTCCTCACACTTTTAACTTGTTTATGCGTATTTTTGTTCGTCTCTCTATAAGCCCAAATCGTCCCCAACAACACATAAAGTCCTTGCTTCTGTTTTTCATTTAACTTTGCTCATCCAAGTTTTGCCACAACAATTCCGACTTGTGCTGCCTGCTTAGGCGAGTACTCCGGGTTGCTTTTGTCCCACCGCATCCCAATCTCATCTAGCTTTGCAATACGCTCCTCTGTCAGAACAGCACCGCTTTTTTCGGGATTCAGCCGTGTGTAACGCTGCCGCTTGACCCATTTACCGAGGGCATATCCCTCCGGCGAAACATAGTTGACCGGGACCCTCATATCCCCGTGGGCTTCAAAATAACGTTTTGCTTCCTGATATCCTTGGTTCCACTGGCGGTCATTGCGGTTGCCCCAGTACATCCCGATCCTGTTGAGCCGTTCGATCTGCTCCTCCGTCAGCTTTCCTTTCGGGTACGACCATTGCTGATTTGCGAGCCATATTCCAAGCCGTTCCCCAGCCGCTGTCACATAGGAGCGGGGAATATTCAAGTTCCCGTTTTCCTCGTAATAGGCCGCAGCCAGGGCATAGGCCTTTTCCCACTTGGCGTCGAAGATGCTCCACACCATACCGATCTCATCCAGCTGTGCGATGCGTTCTTCCTTCAAGCAGCCATTCAACTTCTGCTGCCGGGTCTTGAGGATCCATTGGCCCAAGGGATAGCCCTCCGGGTCCACATACTTTCCAGCCACCAGCAGATCTCCGTAGGTGTCATGGTATTTCTTTGCAGCCTCGAATCCGTGCTGCCATGCAATCTCCTTCCGGTTGCCCCAGACCATGCCAATGCTGTCCAGCCGTGCGATCTGCTGCTGGGTCAGATCGCCCTGGATCTGCTTCACGCACACGGCGCTGGGTGATCAGCCACACCCCAAGGCTCAGACCTCCAGGCGTGGTATATCGTTTCGGGACGTTCGAGTCGCCGTGCTCCGCATAGTAGATGCTCGCCTCAGAAAAATAGTGCTCCCAACTGGAGGACAAACTCGCCTGTAGCCGTTCAAACAACACCCGGCAGTCCTGCACCTGCTCAATGACCTCAAACCGCTCCGTGACGACCTTATCGCCCTCACCGTTGGCATACAGACGGCGAACGGCCTCCTGCATCTCGTTTTGCAGGCTGGAAATACTGGTCAAGCCCTCAAAGTTGTTGACCACATCCAGAATCAGCGGGGCTGCGGTGTCACCGGCAGTCAGGGCGCGACCGATCTGCTGCTTGTAGATGATGGGCGAAATCGTTGGTCGGAACAGGATCACGCCAGAAATGCCTTCTACATGGACGCCCTCGTTGAGCATATCGATGCAGAACAGCAGCTTCAGCCTGTCACCGGTGTCCGTTTTGAAGTCCGCAAAGGCTTATCCGTGTTCGGGTCATCCGAGTAAGCCTGATACACCACAACATTCGGGTTTACCCCGGCGAACCACTCCGGCACATGGGACACCATCTCGTCCAT
>ENA-OQHY01001167-OQHY01001167.1-human-gut-metagenome-genome-assembly--contig:-NODE-1167-length-11944-cov-5.365914_pt1 | contig 11944 bp, 18 predicted proteins | sample MGYA00242570_ERZ504733 | MGnify/ENA primary metagenome ERZ504733 (study PRJEB26092, sample SAMD00036219) | human gut metagenome | host: Homo sapiens | study: EMG produced TPA metagenomics assembly of...
TCTTCGTTCAGAAGCTGGTTCAAAAAATGCTGCCGATTATTTACAAATGTTTTGGTGATAACGTAGCTGTCCGTATCTTCATACTGACAAGGATGAATCGTGCCATTGTCGAAGCTAAAAATTTCAGCATCAGGCATTCCGAGGAGAATGGGTGAATGTGATACGATAATGAATTGCGCCCCTTCTTTGGCACACCGATAAATGTTGATCAGTAACGTGAGCTGCCGCTGCGGGGATAAAGCGGCTTCCGGCTCGTCAAAAATATAGACTCCATCTGCACCCATGTAGTCCTGCGCAATGGCGAGGAAACTTTCACCGTGTGATTTTTGGTGATAGCCTTTGGAGGGATGATCGTCATCGGAATAGTCGATTTCCTTGGTGGCTACATTATAGAAACTCTCTGCTCGGAGAAAATACCCGAACTTTGGTCTGCGATACCCCTTGGAAATCGTCATAGCCTCACATAGTTCCGAATGGGAGTTGTATGTGGAAAATGAATAGTTCTTCGTTCCACCCTCTGCGTTGAAGCCGTAAGCAACAGCGATTGCTTCCAGAAGCGTAGATTTTCCACTTCCATTTTCGCCAACAAAGAACGTAATGGGCTTATGGAATGTAAAAGTGTCGATTCCACTGATGGCAGGAATCTGACGAACATAATTGTATGGGCGAACTCTGTTCCAGTCGATGGTCAGCCCTTGGATAAATAGATCGTTCATACAGCACTCCTTACTATATAGTGTAGGAGAACACTTAGTTCCGCTCAAACCCAAGATAGCGGGTGCCCTGAAAACTCAGCTTTCCGATGTCGCCCTGCACGAGCAGACCATAATCGCTTCCGTCCACTTCAAATTCCATCCGGTCTCCGCTTTCTACCTGAAAGGTCACATAATAGGAAGTGTAGGTGCTGGTTCTATATCCATGTGCACCAGACAAATCTCCAGCATTTGCAGTGTCGGAATGCGAAATATCAGTTCGCTTTGCTACTACTGCTGCCGGAATAGATAGACGGGGTGAGTGATTGTTTTTGTTCCATGTGCGAAGATTTGAAATCAGCGTAAAAATAAATAGACACATCAATCCGAAAAAGATAAGTGGGAATACTATGCTGAACACAGCGTTAAACCAGCCAAAAAACATATTACTCCTCCAGAATTTCTTCCAGCAGCTCTTTTATATCGTCCAGAAAAGATTCTTCTCCGAGGGTGTTCACCTTGAAGAACACCGCTTGACTGCCTCCTGCGGTGATGGCAGACAGCCGAACCGGACTGTCCGCATTCTGGAACATGGTCAGAGTCAGACTCAGGCGGTTGCCGCCCATCATGCTGTACCGTTCAAACACCCGGACACTGCACCGAGCATCGCCCTCTTTGAAATCACTGCCTGCCTCCAAATCTGCAGACCAACTGCTGTCTGGAATTTCATTTTCCAGCTTCCGAAGCAACTTGTCAAAGTTTTTGTTTCGGATGGTCTTTTCAAAGATTGCCATAATGGTTCCTCCGTTCTGACAATAAAATTCAGTCCCTTAATCTTGATACGAGCAGAGCCACGGGAAAATTGCGGAGAAATCGCTTGAAGAGAGGATTTTTGTCTGATTTGATTATAGCATATCTTTTGGAAGAACAAAATACTTTATGTACGCCGCCCGCAGGCGGCAAAAATCAGTCCGGGGGAAATTCCAGTTCGGCAAACTCCGCATCGGTCAGCAGCTTCAGCTTTTCGATAACACCCTCCGACAGTTCCCGCAGGGCGGTTTCATCGGGCATCAGGTAGCACTGCATGAGCCGCAGTTCGTGGACAAGCCCCATCCGGGTGCCGGTGTTGTAGAGCATCATCAGGGTCAATTCTTCGTGATTAAAGTTCATGTTCAGCCCTCGCTTTCCGGCAGACGGTGGGATTGCACTCCGGGGAATCGCACTTCTCCTTAAGAGTTTGCAAAACAGAAGGGCGTTCCTGCTTTTTATCCAGAAATCCCGGCAGTTCCTTGAAGCCGATGCTGTCCACATAATGCGCTGAAATTTTCCCATCCTGATTCAGCATGATCACATCGCTGACCGACAGGTTGTGCCCATGGTAATCCATCGGGCGGGCGCAGTTGAATTTTTGGTACAGTTGCTCCAGCAACTCCGCCTGCGGAACGCTGCGCTTTCCTTCCGGGAGATTGCCCCGGTAAAGGATCTCATAATTCTCGATAACCGGAGCGATGTTCTGCTTATTCAGATAGCGCATGGCGGCAAAGCGGAGCGCAGGGTCTGCATCCTGATGCAGCTGCATGATCAGATAGCAGTCGTGCCCGCTTTGCTGGAATTGCTTCATCCGATACGACTGTATTTCGTTTCGGTCTGCGAGTTTCTGCGCAAACTCCTCTTGGCAGAGCGGGATGCAGTCCTTGTTCCGAAGGTTGTGGCTGTACAGAATCTCATCCCGCACTTCTTCGATCATCAGTCGGGTGCGTCAATTTTCCCACGCTCCAATAGGCAGCAGTCGCCCTGATAGAGGCATAATCCCACGAGCCATTATCTGCCTGCACGGTGAGATAATAGTCGTATTCCAGATTCCATGCCCGCTGCTCCTGCTGCGTCAAAGGCTCCGGTTCCACGATACCACGGCTGCGTGCCATGCGCTCTGCAAATTCACAGATGTGCTGCACCGAGGAACCGATCTTCATGTGGTAGTCATCGAGATATTCGACCTTCTCGGAACGCTGGTGCCCATCCGGTAGGTTATCTGCACAACACCGCCGTCCGGCACCCGGAACTGTTCATTATACTGCGGGTCAATGAAACGCACATCATTTTCAGGCAGAGATCGCGGGGCCAGGTTCCGGCGTTTCCGAACCCCGGAGCGAAACTTTTCCAAGGTGGTGACTGCAACGTTCTGAATCCTCCCCACAGGCTCATCCTGATGCTCTGCCAGATAGTAAGCACGGGCGGTCTCGATACGCCGCTGGGTGTTGCCAAGAACTTCCCGTGGAATCTGCCCTTCCTCCACCGGGAGCGGGCTGTTTTTGTCAAAGACTCGTACCCAACACCTGCGAGATTTTCCCGTAGATGCAGATACGTCTGCTCGTTGAGGAGGTAGACCGCCTCGTTGTCCTTTATTACGGCGTCATCTTTCATCAGCAACCACCCTCAAATTCCAGAGAAAACTTGCTGCGACCATCGGGTTCGGTGCCCAGCAGTACGGTGGCATTGTAGGTCTTGCCCTTGGCGCTTTTGCAGTCCTTCAGCCGGACCCGACCATCCCGCAGCAGCTTGTCAGCCACATGAGCGTCCAGCCGCTTACCCAGACGCTTAAAGAACGCATTGTCCTTCCACAGCACGAAACGGCACTCCCGGTTCTCGCAGAACCAGCTTTTCACGCTCCACAACATTTGCACCGCAGTTCGGGCAGACACCAAAAATTTTGTTTTTCATAAGTGCATTCGCTCCCTTCGCAGCCTCGGTGGTAGTCACCAGCGAGGAGATCATCTCTTTAATTTCAGTCATAAAAGTTTCAGGTTCCATTTCGCTGCGCTCGATTTGCAGCAGCTTTGTTTCCCAATCGGCGGTCATTTCCGGTGATTGGATTTCTTCGGGCATCACGGTGATGAGGGCTTTGCCTTTGTCGGTGGGCAACAGCACCTTGGTTTTCTTGTTGCCCTTGCGCTCCAGAAAGCCCTTCTGCACCAGTTTTTCGATGGTAGCGGCTCTGGTAGCCGGAGTGCCGATGCCCTGACGTTCTACACCCTCCGGCATACTGTCTGTACCCGCTGTCTGTATAGCTGACAGGAGAGTATCTTCCGTGTAGGATTTCGGCGGGGACGTTTGACCTTCCTTCAGTTCAGCACCGGCAACGCTGCACTGGCTCTGCTCATGCACATCGGGCAGAACAGCCGGTTCTTTTTGTTTACCCAGCAGTTCGCCCAGCATTTTCCGCTCTACTGTTTTCCATCCCTCGGACAGCACTACCTTGCCTTTTGCGGAAAATCCTCCCCGGCGCATTCGGTGGAGAGCGTAGTTTCTGCATAGCGGTGCGGTTCACCTACGGCACAGAGCAGCCGTGCGGCAATCAACCGCAGGACATTCCGTTCCCCGGCAGAGGGCGGCAAGGTCTGCTTTCGCCATGCTTTTCGTGGGCAGCAGTGCATGGTGGTCGGTGACCTTGCTGCCGTTGATGACCTGCTGCACATGGATGGGAAACGGCTCTTCCACAGCAAACGCCCTGCCCGTGTCCGTCACCAGCCCCGGCAGGGAGGCCGCCATGTTCTCCGTCAAAAACCGGCTGTCTGTGCGGGGATAGGTGATGAGCCGTTTTTCGTAAAGACTTTGGGCATAGTCCAAGGTCTGCTGCGCCGTAAATCCCAAAAGACGGTTTGCATCCCGCTGCAATGCGGTAAGGTCGTACAGCGGCGGCGGGTTCTCGGACTTTTCCTTGCGTTCCATCTTCTGCACCGTGACACGCCCTTCCTTTCGACATTTGGAAAGCAACAGTTCGGCATCCGCTTTCTGTGCAAACCGCTTGCTGGATGCTGTACCGCCGCCCGTAAATGCAAGGGCAACGGTGTAGAACTTTTCCGGGGTAAATGCTGCAATTTCTGCCTCCCGCACCACCGTCATGGCAAGTACCGGGGTCATAACACGCCCTACCGCCAGCGGTTGACCGTACAGACACGAAAAAAGCCGGGACGCATTGATACCGACCATCCAGTCGGCACGTTCCCGGCAGAGTGCTGCATTGTACAGCGCATCGTATTCAGTTGACGGTTTCAGGTGGGCGAACCCTTCTCGGATAGCTGCTTCCTCCATGCTGGACAGCCACAGGCGGGAGAAGGGCTTCTTGCAGCCGGCCTGCTCATAGACCAGCCGGAAGATCAGTTCGCCCTCCCGTCCGGAATCGCAACTGTTCACAATGCTGTCCACATCCGGGCGGTGCATCAGCTTTTGCAGGATGCCAAACTGCTTTTTGGTGGACGCAGACACCAGATACTGCCACTTTTGCGGCAGGATGGGCAAGTCAGCAATGCTCCACTTGACGTACTTGGCATCGTAGACATTGGGTGGAGCCAGTTCCACCAAGTGCCCTACGCACCAGCTGACGAGATAACCGTTGCCTCCCAATAACCATCCTGTCGATTGGTTGCACCGAGAACCTTTGCGTAAGCTGCCCCGACTGAGGGTTTCTCGCTGACCACAAGTTGATAAGACAATAAGCATCAACTCCTGTTCTTTTCAGATTTAGATATGTAAGGCGGCAAATGCCGCCAGTAAAATTATTCTTCTGTGTTATCCTCCTCGCTGGTCTCTTTTGGCTCGTCCTCCACCGGAATCTCAAAGTCGCCCTTGTCCTCGGTGTAGTTTGCATCGGGGTCAAGGGCTTCTTTTTCTGCCTGTTTTTTCTGTTTTTGCTTCATAAAAGCGTAGATGCCACCGCCAGCAGCCAAACCGACCAGCGCCAGCACACCTAAGAATGTAGCGGCATACTTCGTGATTTTGTTTCCTTTCGGCTGTTCGGAGCCGGATGCAGCCGCTTCTTCGGCGGCTTTTTTCGCTTCTTCCTCGGCTTTCAGCCTGTCCTGTTCAGCCTGCGCCGCCGCTTCTTTTTCAGAGGTGTAGGCATCGGCAGCATCTTCTTCCATCAGCGCCAGCAGGTCGGCTTCATCCACAAGGTTCATAAAGTGGACTGTCTGCTGCCCCTTGCGTTGCGGTCGATGACCAGGTAGAAGGTGGCTCCCGACTTCGACACCAGCGTAATGAACTGCTGCCCGCTGCCATCGGAATAGTCGGTGTGGTAATCGTCCACCAGCGTCAGGTTGCCCTCCGGGGTCAGGGCACCGGTCTCCTCATCGGTCACGGTGACTACGTTTTCTTCATCGGTGGTAGAAGTCAGGACGGGTTGTTCTACTTCCTCCACAGGCTCACCACCATAAGCAAAAGCAGGAGCTGCCATGCCAGCGCACAGTGCCACCGACAACATCAGGGCACAGAACTTATTCACCATCTTCATTATCAGATTCCTCCTTGTTGAACGTAGCACCGACTGCGGACAGCGCAGCCGGGGTCGGGGTGGAAGTTGCAGACTGGCGCAGCAGGGCGGCAAGCTGTTCCGGCGTGACCTTGGCGGTGCGCACCATCTCGTTGACCTCGGCAGCTTCTGCTTCCTGAATCCGCCGCTCAAGGCTTTCAATGCGAGTGTTGATCTTAATGCGACGCTCCCTTTCCTTTTCCAGAGAAGCGCGCAGTTTATCGAGTTTTTCGCTCATTTCTTCCTCCAATCATTTTGAAAGCCGTCCAAAACCGGACAGGTATTTCTGCCAGTAGGACGAGTGAATATCAGCATACTTTATGGGGTCTCCGGCAGACACCATCTTGCCGTTTCCAAGGTAGATGCCCACATGACTTTTCCCCGGCGTATCATACGTTCCTTCAAAGAAAACAAGGTCGCCGGGCTTTGCTTCGGCTTCGGAAATGTGCTGGCTCTTGTTCCACAGACCGTTGGCGGTGGTGCGCCCCACATTGTAGCCGTTCTGGTTGTAGACCCAGCAAACGTAGCCGGAGCAATCAAACCCGGTTTCCGGGGTAGAACCGCCCCAGACGTAGGGCGTGCCCACATACTTTTGCGCCTCCTTATAGATAGCGGCAAACTCGCTGTCCGTCAGGGCTTCCGCAGGAACCTGATAGTCGATGCCGGGTGTGCCGGAGCCATCGGAGCCACCGGGCGGCAGACCGCCGTTGAACAGATAAGGCCGACCACCCAGCGTATCCTGAAAGATCTCATAGCGTTTCCACTGGTCGTTGTCCAGTTCCTCCCGGATAACCACTTCCAGCCCTTTATTCACCAATTTGGTGTGGAAGATGCGGTACTCATAGGGCACCTGCGTAGGGACTGGGATTCCTGCCGGACTGATGACCCAGACGGTCTTATACCGTATCTGCACCTCCACCCATGTGGTCAGCTTGTACTGCTTTTTGAAGGTCTCCTTCAACTTGCCCTGCACCTCTGACCGGGTGTAATCGTCATAGAGAGTCGTGAGAAAAGAGGTCAACTGCCATGGGTCATGCTCGATGGGGTCAAGGTGATACTGGTACTCGTTGTAGCCGGGGTGGTCGGTGGGGGTGCGCTTGATCTTTTTGTCCAGCTCCTTTTCCAGCTTCTTGTAGTCGGTTTCGGCTCCCCGGATGTCCCGGTCCTCTGCGGTGTAAATGGTCTGACCGGATACCTGCGTGGTGCCTGAAAACAGAATGGAACAGGACGAAAATGCCGACATGACCAGCAGCAAGAGCAAAAGAAAAACGCCCACGATCAAAAGAACGTGCGCGTTACTTTTTGCAAAATTGGCAATGCCGTTGACTGCGGTACTGACCACCGATTTTCCTTTGTCGATGACCTGTTCCATGCCAGACTTCGCAGCAGTGGTGCCATTGGATACCGCTTTGCCGCCTGCGGTCTGTGCCGCTGTACCCGAATGGGCGGTGGCATAGTGACTTTTACGGATTTCTTGCCGCTGTTTCCAGCGTGAAAGCCAGTTGGAACTGCCCTCGCCGGTGCCGGATGCGCCTGCATCTTGTGCCGCAGGCGGCTTCTGCACGGAAGATTTTGCGGTTCGGGCCCTTTTCTTGCCCTGCATCTTGGCTTTCTTTTTCAGCTTTCTGGCGTAACGGCTCTTGGAAATATCGTGGGTAGTCTCGGCAGCTTTTTCGCCCTCGCTTAAAGCCTGCGTGCCCACATTGTCGTCCTCGTACTGATCAATCTCTCGATGTGCCGCAGACCGGGCGGCAGCAGCGGCATACATAGCACGTTTCTGCTGCTTTGTCATGCGGGATGCTTCATCCGGGGTTATCTCGGCTTTGCCAAAACGCAAATGCTGGGATTTCTCCGCAGCTTTGTCTGCATCCTGTTTCAGTTTCTGCTTTTTGGGCACCGACTGCTCCACTTTAGACTTTTTCGGAGGGGAGCGCGTAGCCGTGCGCTCCTTTTCCTCCTCGAATTTCAGCTTCGGCTGTTTCTCACTCATGCTTTTGCGCCTCCGCAACTTCGGAAAGGCGGGTCGTAAGGATGCGGTAGAGTTCAAGGTCTTTCGGGAAGTGGTCAACAAAGGGCAGGATCACGTTGCCGAAGAACAGCAGCCCTTCACCCTCACCGGAGTGAGTGACGTAGGAAAGCTGATGGGGCGAAATGTTCAGCTGCTTCGCCAAAATCTGCCGGTCTCCGTTCGCTTGATTGAGCATATAAACGAAGTCCGAGTTCTCAAAAATATTTGATACTTCGGGGCTTGCCAACAGGTCTTTGACGTTCTGCGTTAGGGCTGTCGGAATGCCGCCCCACTTACGGAAACGCTTCCAAATCTCCACGGAATAAGCAGCAGTCTGCTCTTCCTTCAAGAGCAAATGGAACTCGTCTGCATAGTACCGGTGGATTTTCCAGCACTGCGGTTGGCGGTCACGCGCCCCCACACGGCATCCTGTACGATAAGCATACCGAGTTTCTTCAACTGCTTGCCAAGCTGCTTGATGTCAAAACAGACAATGCGGTTATTGATATCCACGTTGGTGTGGTGGTTAAAAATGTTCAAACTGCCCTTGACGTAGATTTCCAGCGCAGCCGCCACATGGCGGGCTTCCGGTTCGTCTTGCGTCAGCAGGGCGTTGTACAGATCTTCCAACAGCGGCATATTTTCCGGGGTGGGATTCTCGAAATACTTGCGATAGATTACATGGACGCAGCGGTCAATGACCGTCTTTTCCACCGGCTGCAAGCCCTCTTTGCCGCCCACCACCAGTTCGCACAGGGACAGCACAAAGTCGGCTTTCAAAGCCAGAGGGTTATCCTCTTCCGAGTAGTTGCTGTTGATGTCCATCGGGTTGATATATTGGGTGCTGGCAGGCTGATGTGGATGACCTGCCCATGCAGACGCTCCACCAGCGGAGCATATTCTGCCTCCGGGTCGCAGATGATAATATCATCGTCTGTCACGAGGAATGCGTTGCAGATCTCACGCTTTGCGCTGAAGGATTTACCGGAACCGGGAGTGCCCAAAATCAGACCGTTGGGGTTCTTCAGCTTTTTGCGGTCAACCATAATCAGGTTGTTGGACAGGGCGTTCAAGCCATAATACAGGCTTTCCTTGCCATTGTCGAACAACTCCTGTGTGGTAAACGGCACAAAGATTGCCGTGCTGCTGGTGGTCAGACCGCGCTGGATCTCGATTTGGCAGTCTGCCAGCGGCAGCGAGGACATAAGCCCCTGCTCCTGCTGAAAATCGAGGCGGCATAATTCGCAGTTGTGCTTCTGGGCAATGCTGACTGCCTGAAACACGTTGGTTTCCAGTTCCTGCTCGGTTTTCCCGGTGTTCAGCACCAGAAAAGTAACAAGGAACATACGCTCGTTTTGCGACTGCAATTCTTTCAGCAGGGCTTTTGCATCCCGCCCATAAGTCGCCAAGTCTGACGGCAACACGTCCATATCATATCCGGCGCGGACGGCTTTCTTCTGGTGGAGTAGGGAGCTGCCGCCTTACTATCTTGCAATAGCAGGTTTGCATCACCCTCTCCGGGAACCGTACTTACCTCTCTCGAAGTATACGGCTCTGTCATTGTTCGGTCAGAAAAACTCATTGATTGTGAATTAGATGGTGGCAATGCTCACACACTACAAGTGTCTTTCGCCGTTTTGCTAACATTGCGATTTCCCACGGTTCTTTTCCTTTAAGGTTTTTCAGTTTATTGATATGGTGGATTTCGTAACGTTCGCTTTCCGTTGTGCCACAAAGTTCACAAATTCTTGCTTTCAAACGCTTCTCAAGCGGTGTTACCGACTGACCATAAATAATTGCGGCATTGCTAATGCAGTCTGTTGAAATTTTCGCATCTTTACAGTCCATATAGTTGGCGAAATAGCGGCGCTTGGCTTTCTTTTTCGTTTCATAGGGGATACCCCATTCGCCAGTTCCGTCTTTATACATAGCAACAACTTTTGAGATTTTGCTTTTGTGTTTTGCTGCAAGCGTTTTTAGGCAGCTGTATTCCATAAGGTAAGACAGATATTTCAGTTTACAGAAGTTGCTGGCTATTCCGTAATAATTACAAATACCTCTCAACTCATCGTTGTAAACTGTGACTATCTCAAGGTCTGTCAGCCGTAGCAGGGAATTTCTGTGAACGGGAAATAGCTTTCCGTCCTTTTTCTGTATCGCTATACCCTTTGAGAAAATAAAGTTGTGGATTTTGTCATCGAATGGCACTCGCAGTTCAACATGGTTGTTGAGAGTTCTCGCTTTTGTGCCTTTCTTGTTCCGCTTTACTTTCTCACATCTTCTGACACGAACATCAAAACCTAAGAACCGGGCACATTCACTGCTGTGGGTAATAAGTGTCTTTTCTTCGCTGAGTTCCATCTTGAGTGTTTGCCCAATAAACTCAGAGAGTTTGCTCTTAATCCACTGGCAATCCTCTTTACTGCCCTTTACACCAATAATAAAATCATCTGCATAGCGGATATATTTGAGCTTTTTATCCGCCTGTGCTGTGCAAGGAGTTTTCAAAAGTTGTTTGCGGAGTGTTTTACACTCTGCAATCATGCTTTCTCTTTCTACTCCATTCTTTCTGTCGATGTGGTAGCAAAGATTTTTGATTCTATTGTGCAGTTCACGGTATTCCGGGGTGATTTTCCCTTTTTCAGGAGTGTCAAATTCGTCTTTTAGCTGCATGACGAATTTATCAAGTTCGTGCAGATAGATGTTTGCCAGCAACGGTGAAAGAATACCGCCTTGCGGTGTGCCGCTGTAGGTTTTGTGGTAAACCCAATCTTCCAAATATCCTGCTTTTAGAAATTTGTAGACCAGTTTTACGATGCGTGCATCTTTGACCTTGCTGCCGATAAATCCAACCAGTGCATCGTGATTTATATTGTCAAAGCACCCTTTAATATCCCCCTCAACAAACCAACGCACACCACCAAATTGGTACTTCAATTTGTCTAATGCGGTGTGACAGCTTCTTTTCGGGCGGAATCCATGCGAGCAGTCCAGAAAGAGCGGTTCATAAATTGCTTCCAATATCATACGGAGTGCTTCTTGAACCAATTTGTCCGTAAAGGTCGGAATACCTAATGGACGCTTCTTCTTCGGATTGCTTTTCTTTGCAATATAAGTTCGTCGTACTGGCGTGGCTGATAGGTTTCATCTGCCAAGGACTGAATGATTTTTTCAATCTTAGCTTCGCTGAAACCGTCTGCTGTGTCTTGATTGATACCTTTTGTCGATGCACCCTTGTTCGTGTACAGACGCTGGTATGCCTGATAGTAAATATCTGGGCGCAGCAGATAGCGATACAATCTAGTAAATACTTCTTCCTTATGGGTTAATGAGTCTTTGCTGATTCTTTCTAAAATTTCGGTTGTTGGTTGCAATGAGGTTTTCCTCCCTAATCAACGTTCTATTTTAGTACACAATAACTACGCTCCTTCGCCATGTAAGGGTCATTATCCCTCTCGGACTACTATGAGCGTTCCGTACCCATGCAGGATTTTCAGGCTCTACAGCCATAGCCTTTTCAGGCGTTCCTGTGTAGGGTATCCCCAGTTAACATTGTGTGTAGGGAAATGCGGATTGTCGGTATGCGCTTTCGTTTCCTTGCCATAGGTTCTCCTACAGATTCCATGAACATTGAAATAACCGATGGATGGAAGAGCATCATCCATCGCGTTCATGACAGAGGTTTCAGACATTTTCCTCCGCCTGAAAATAACAGAAATTAGAAACTTGCGTATCAGTAAACCCAACTTCATCCTCGTATCCGCTTAACATGGCGGTTCAGTCGCACAATACTGTCTTTCAGTGACTTACCGCTTTCCTGCCGTGCTCTGTTCCCGTTTCAGCTTTCGCCTTTCGGTTAGGCAGGTTGTTTCCCGCGTTATCCTACGGGGTAGTCCCTTACGCTACACTACACAATGCCCTATCTGGGCGCACCTC
>ENA-OQHY01001168-OQHY01001168.1-human-gut-metagenome-genome-assembly--contig:-NODE-1168-length-11940-cov-2.336409_pt1 | contig 11940 bp, 21 predicted proteins | sample MGYA00242570_ERZ504733 | MGnify/ENA primary metagenome ERZ504733 (study PRJEB26092, sample SAMD00036219) | human gut metagenome | host: Homo sapiens | study: EMG produced TPA metagenomics assembly of...
CGCCCGGGCTGCGCCGTGAAGAGGTGGCCCTGCTGGCGGACGTCGGGGTGACCTGGTACACCTGGCTTGAGCAGGGCAGGGACGTCAATCCGTCCAGCGCGGTGATGGCCGCCGTGGCAAAAAGCGCTGCAATGTACCCCGACCGAAGCGCGCCATCTTTTTGTGCTGGCCGGGCTACCGCCGGGTGAAGCACCGCAGGCCACCTGCTGTGAAGGGATCAGCGAAGGCACGCGCCGCCTGCTTGATACGTTAATGCCGAAACCGGCCAGCATTCAGAAACCCAATTTCGACATCGTGGCGTGGAACGACAGCTTTGGTCATCTGATGGGGGTCGATTTCAATGCGATCCCCCCGGAAGACCGCAACTGTATTTATCTGTTCCTCACCCACCCGGCATGGCGCGCCCGTCTCGGCAGACGTGACGATGTGCTGCCCGTCTTTGTCTCCTATTTCCGGGCGGCGATGGCCGAGCACCGGGGTGACCCGCTGTGGGAAGCCAAACTGGCGCGCTTCTTTGCGGTGTCTGAGGAGTTTAAAAATCTGTGGCATCAGCGCAATGACGTGCGCGGTGTGGAAAACCAGCTCAAGTTGTTTACCCATCCTGAGCTTGGGGAATTTACCCTGCAGCAGATGTACTGGTACTCTGCTCCACGAAACGGTTCCCGGTTGCTGGTGTATCTGCCAGTGGATGAAGCCGGGGAGAGAGCAATGGAATGGCTGACGGAGCAGGCAAAATGAAGGTTACCGGCAAACAGGAGCGGCTGCTACGTCGCGCACTCAACGAGTGGCAACAGGAAGGCACATTAACCGCTGACGACCACCAGCGGCTGGCCGGTACGCTTCAACGCGTGACCATGGACTGGCAGCGGCTGAGCCGCTATGCCTTCTGGACGGCACTTGCCTGCGTCATTATCGCCATCGGCAGCCTGTTCTCGGACAGCGAACTGATGGCGCGCATTATCGAATTCTTCGCTTTTTCCTCCCTTGCCCGCATCGGGCTGCCGGCGCTCCTGGCCGTGCTGTTTTATTTGTGGGGCTTCAGCCGCCAGCGGCGGGAGACGCAGTGGCATTACAGCACCGAAGCGATTTTGTTCCTCGGAGTCTTGTTTACCGCCATCGCGCTCTGGCAGCTGGGTGAACGGCTGGATAACGGCAGCGGCCACATCGCGCCCCTGTTCCTGGCCGGCTGTGCCGTCTATGGTCTGGTAGGCTTTTTCGGCCGCTCCGGGCTGGTCTGGCTGTTCTTCTTGCTCTCGCTTGGCAACTGGTTTGGCGCGGAGACGGGCTATATGTCCGGCTGGGGCGCTTACTGGCTGGGGATGAACTATCCGGTGCGCTTTATCTTTTTCGGCGGCGCGCTGCTGGCCTGTGCTGGATCCTGCGCGCTGTGCTGCAGTCCCGTCATCTCTACACCACCAGTAAAGCGATGGGGCTGACGTATCTCTTTGTCGCCCTGTGGATCATGTCGATATTTGGTAATTACGATATCGATAACTGGTACAGCGTGACCCAGGCCTCGTTGCTGCCGTGGGCGCTGCTGTTTGCGGTGGCGGCGGTTCTCTGTATTTACATCAGTCTGAAAACTGACGACGGCATGCTGCGCGGGTTTGGCCTGACGTTCCTCGCCATTACCTTTATACCCGCTACTTCGAATACTTCTGGGATGGGATGAACAAGGTAGTGTTCTTCCTGATTCTGGCGGCGTCGCTGGCGGTGATAGGGCGGTATGCGGAGCGGATCTGGCATGCCGGGCGTGCGGAGAAGTAAGTTTTTGCGCGTGTTTATCGGGAAGACGCAGAAAACGCCGTCTGCGTGAGATGTTGGTTCAATGGCGAAACCAGGCAGATGACGCGTGATTGAAAACGGGCCGCAGTTGCGGCCCGTTTGTCTTAGCACTCGGTCACAATCGTGCTCAGCGGCAGGCGAGATTTTGGCAGCGTGGCGTTGAAATCTTCCACGCTGTGGTGTCCAACCGGGACCACCACCAGGCTGGTGAAGCTTTCTCTTTCAGGCCAAACTCGTCGTCGAGGATGGCGGCGTCAAAACCTTCAATGGGTACGGCATCCAGGCCCAGCGCGGCCACGCCTAACAGGAAGTTACCGACGTTGAGGTAAACCTGTTTCGCCATCCACTGGTCGTCATCTTTCAGATCCACGCGGTGCATATCGGCGAAATAGCAGCGACCTTTGTGATTCGCCGCTTTTGCTTCTGGGGTATTGAAGCGACCGTCGGCCTCTTCCTGATCGACGACGCGCTCAAGCCACGCATCGTCCATGGCGGTTTTCGCGCAGAACACCACCACATGAGAGGCGTCCATCATTTTGCGTTCGTTGAACACGTAAGTGCTGCCGCAGATTTGGCCACGCGCGCTTTACCTTCCTCAGTGCTGGCAATAATAAAATGCCACGGCTGGGAGTTCGTGCTGGACGGGCTGTACTGCAGCAGGGTTTTGATCTTCTCCGCTTCTTCAGCGGTCAGTTTCTTGCTTGGGTCAACGCCTTGGTGGAGTGGCGTTTCAGGGCAACGGAAATGATATCCATAACAACTCCTGGTGATAAAGTTCGCCCGCGTGCGGCGCGAAAAGGAGTGCAGATTACCGTGCGAAGCGGGAAAAGATAAGTGCATTTTGAGCGCTTAATCTGTTCGTCTCAGACGAACAATCAGCGCGGCCTGATCCATTTCTGGTCTTTTTTCGGCAGTTTATCGACGACCAGATTCCAGGAATCGTTGATGAGATCGGCCACCAGTTCCGGCGTAACATCGTCGGTGCCGTAGAGTGAAATCCAGTGCTTTTTATTGAGATGATACCCCGGCTCAACGCCGCGTAGATCTGCTGGTTTAACAGGGATTTTTCCGGATCGGATTTCAGGCTGACATGCGGTCGCCCGTGAGCAACCGCAACAATCATGAAAATCTTGCCACCCACTTTAAACACATCAAATTCCGGCCCGAACGGCCAGCAGTGTTCGGTGAACGGCAGTTCCAGCGCCACGCGTTTGGCGTGTTCCTGCAGCGATTTACTGTCCATCAATATCCTCGGAGGCGAGTCCACGCCACATGGCTTCAAAGCCCAGCGCTTTAAAATCGACGGCGCGGGACGGATCGCGGGTGGCAAATTCCATGGTGGTTTCGGCAAGCGATAAGAACATGGCATCACCAAAGGTACGAAACTCATCGGACATAAATACCGGACGCACTGCACGACGGCACAGTTCATGCAGTTCCGGGAACATCTCCTGCACGGCCTGCTCCGTTTCGGCGCTGATCTTCTCGCTGACGCCAAGCTGGCGAATGGCGGCGTGAGCGACAGGGATTACGGATGCCCCAGTCCACGTAGCTGTTCCAGATATTGCGGGTATGTTCTTTGGGAAGGGTGAGCGTGCGATCAAGCTCCGCCAGCATCGTCTGGCAGAGATCCTGCTTCAGGTGCAGATAGAGGGCATTCAGCAGATCGTCTTTGGTAGCAAAGTAGCGGAACAGTGTGCCTTCAGCGACGCCCGCGTTCCGGGCAATTAAGGCCGTTGAGGCGGCAATACCTGACTGTGCAAATGCAGCGGTTGCTGCGTCCAGTAAGGCCTGTTTTTTATCTTCACTCTTCGGACGTGCCACTAAATTGTTCCTCCTGTCAATTGTAAAAACCTTGATTGAAACACGTGCTTTGACAGGCTGCAACGCGCAATGTCAAAGATCGAAAACGTCTTGACGACTTTATCATCATATCTATAATGAGTGCTTACTCACTCATAATCAAGTTCAACCCGCGTAAACCATCGGATGGGGCGCGTTTTCGGGTCAGGATATGAAAAAGCCTCTATTCATCTGCGTGGTGTTCGTCATGATTATTGCTTCAGCTGCGAGTTTACCTTTTGTCCTGAATCCTGGATTTGGCCAGCCACCGCAGGGTGCGCAGCTTACCGAAGTGGAGGCCTCCCCGCAGTATCGCGACGGGAAATTCCACAATACGTTGCCGACGCCGGGCTTCACCGGCGAGCAAAATATGCTGGTAGCGTGGTGGCAATTTCTGACCCGCAAAACCGAAAATGCCCGTCCCGCGCAGCCGCTGCCGCTGGTGAAAACCGATCTCGCCAGTCTGCCGCTGGAGCAGGACACGCTGGTCTGGCTCGGCCACTCATCGTGGTATATGCAGCTGGCGGGTAAACGTATTCTGATTGACCCGGTACTCAGCAACTATGCCGCGCCGTTCTCGTTCCTCAATAAAGCTTTTGCGGGCGAGTATCCCTGGCATGCGCAGAACATGCCGGAGATCGACCTGCTGATCATCTCCCACGATCACTACGATCATCTGGATTACGCCACCATCAGGGCGTTACTGCCGAAGGTGAAACGTGTGGTTACTCCGCTGGGCGTTGGATCTCATCTGCGCTACTGGGGCATGAAGCCGGAAATTATCGACGAGCGCGACTGGAACCAGTCGGTGCGCATCAGTGATGACTTAACGGTGCACGTCCTGCCGGCACGTCACTTCTCCGGACGCGGGATTAAACGCGATCAAACCCTGTGGGGGAGCTTTATGTTCGTCACGCCGGCGCAGAAGGTTTATTACAGCGGAGACTCCGGTTACGGCCCGCACTTCAGGGCCATCGGTGAGCAATTCGGCGAGGTGGATTTAGCCATCATGGAAAACGGCCAGTACGATCGGGACTGGAAGTACATTCACATGATGCCGGCGGAAACGGCACAGGCGTCGGCTGACCTTAACGCGAAAGCTGTCGTGCCTGGTCATAACGGACGCTTTGTGCTGGCGAAACACACCTGGAACGATCCGCTGATCCAGCTGGCGCAGGCCAGCAAAGATAAAAATTATCGGCTACTGACGCCGGAGCTGGGTGAACCTGTTCACGTGAGTGATACCACGCAAACCTTTCGTGAGTGGTGGGAATAATGTTTAAGCGAGAAGCAGAGGGGGAGAGCAGTATGACCATTTCCGCTCAAGTCATCGACACCATCGTCGAGTGGATCGACGACAACCTGCACCAGCCATTACGTATCGAAGAGATCGCCCGCCACGCGGGTTACTCGAAATGGCATCTGCAGCGTTTGTTTATGCAGTACAAGGGAGAAAGTCTCGGGCGTTACATTCGCGAACGCAAGCTGCTGCTGGCAGCGCGTGACCTGCGTGAATCGGACGAGCGTGTCTACGATATCTGTTTGCGCTACGGCTTTGATTCGCAGCAGACGTTTACGCGTATCTTTACCCGTACCTTCAACCAGCCGCCTGGCGCGTACCGCAAAGAGAACCACAGCCGGACACACTGAACGTGTCGTTATGCAGAAATCCGACCGGGTAAGGCGCAGCCGCACCCGGTTTTTTTACTTACGATGCCAGTGAAAACCAGCGACGCCAGACGAAACGCAGGATGAAGAATTCGAGGGCGCCAAGCAGTAAAAACCACACGCAGAACAAAATGGTGTACAGCTGGTTAAGATCGACCATGTGGAAGATCGTCATCAGCTTTTTCGCCAGCACCAGCCAAGCGACGGCGCAGGTAACAGCAGGCAGGAGAGCAGGGCCATCAACAAAATGCCCCCCGCTGTGAGCAGCGATTCTAACGGGTGTTTCATCTTAATGTTAATCGTCAGTTAAAAATGTCATTGTCCGGCATCGCGGAACGTAAAGCAATATAAACCCGGCAGACGTTTTTTGTTAAATCAAATGCACTTTTCTGCGAATAAATAACAGAAAGAGAATAATCTCTCAGAAGCGATTAAATTATTATCGCGTTATGTAAATAAATGTCCTTGTCATGCAAATAATTTTACAAACATATAAGTGCTATATCCAATTAACGTGGCAATAACAATGGCTGCGACAATGTATAACGCCAGGCGGCGTGCGCGATAAATACCAAACATGGTTCCTCCTCGTTTAGCGTTGGTTTAGAAATATTTTGTAAAATCATCGTATTCGAATAATATTTATTAGTTTTGAATATCCCGGCAGTAATTATATTGCGGTAGATCAATTTTACCCGCAAGCCTTAAAAATGAATTTATTAAAGCCAGAAAGGAATTCAGGCTTCCGTCCACCGTATATTGAAGGAAAAATACGATGACCAAAAAAAATCTCTCTCAGAACATGCCACCTGCTGGTGGGCAGGCGTATCAGCAGACCGTTGAGCAAGTGCTTGCTAACAAGCAGAGCCAGGCAAGCGGCCTCGACCGTGCTGAAGCGCAGGCACGTCTGCATCAGTATGGCCCTAACGCGTTGCCGGAGAAAAAAGGCAAACCCGCCTGGCTACGTTTTCTCGCCCATTTTAATGATGTACTGATTTACGTTCTGCTTGCCGCGGCGGTATTAACCGCGGTTATGGGCCACTGGGTCGATACGCTGGTTATCCTCGGTGTGGCGGTAATCAACGCGTTAATTGGCCATATTCAGGAAAGCAATGCGGAAAAATCCCTGAAGAGTATTCGCAATATGCTCTCCAGCGAAGCGCGCGTCATTCGCAATGGCAATCATGAAACGCTACCGACAACTGAAATAGTCCCGGGCGATATTATTGTATTACGCGCGGGCGATCGTATTCCGGCGGATATGCGTTTAATCGAAGCGCATAATTTACGCGTGGAAGAGGCTATTCTGACCGGCGAATCTACCGTGGTGGATAAACACATTAATCCGCTGACCGGTGAATTACCGCTGGGCGACCGCACTAACCTGGTCTTTTCCGGTACGACCGTGAGTGCAGGGGGCGGCATTGGCGTGGTCATTGCCACCGGGCAAGAGACTGAACTTGGCCACATTAACCAGATGATGGCGGGTATTGAAAAGCATCGTACGCCGCTGCTGGTGCAGATGGACAAGCTGGGGAAGGCGATCTTCGCCATTATTCTGGCGATGATGGCGGCACTGTTTGTCTTCAGCCTGGTGTTCCGCGAAATCCCCATGGGCGAGCTGCTGCTCTCTCTGATTAGCCTGGCGGTCGCTCCGTGCCGGAAGGTCTGCCAGCCATTATTTCTATCATCCTTTCTCTTGGCGTGCAGGCGATGGCACGCAAGCGGGCGATTATCCGCAAGCTGCCAACGGTTGAAACCCTGGGGGCGATGACCGTGGTCTGCTCGGATAAAACCGGCACCCTGACCATGAACGAGATGACGGTGAAAGCATCATTACTGCCGACAGTTGCTACCGCGTGGACGGTAACAGCTACGAGCCGGTGGGGAACATTTACCTGGAAGGCAGCGACGAGCCGATGCAGATCCAGCCGGGCACCGTGCTGGAGCAGTACCTGCGCACTGTCGATCTCTGTAATGACAGTCAGCTGATTCAGGACGAACGCGGTCTGTGGGGCATCACCGGTGGGCCGACCGAAGGGGCGCTGAAGGTGCTGGCGGCGAAGGCGCATCTTGAGCCGGTGATGACCACCCTGATTAACAAGATCCCGTTCGATTCGCAGTACAAGTACATGAGCACCCACTATCAGATTGGTCACGAGGAGCACATCCTGATTACCGGCGCGCGGACGTGATTTTCGCGCTGTGTAAACAGCAGCAGGCCCGTAACGGCGCTGAAGCGTTCGACCGCGCTTACTGGGAAACCGAGATGGAGCGCTATGCACGTCAGGGGCTGCGTATGGTTGCCGCGGCGTTCAAACCGGCGAACGGTGAGCAGGCGCTGACGCATGACGATCTGAATCACGGCTGATCTTCCTCGGTATTGCCGCAATGATGGATCCACCGCGTCCTGAAGCGATTGATGCGATTCATGCCTGCCAGCAGGCCGGGATCCGCGTGAAGATGATCACCGGGGATCACCCGCAGACGGCAATGAGCATCGGCCAGATGCTCGGGATCACCAACAGCGAGCAGGCGGTGACGGGCTACCAGCTGGAGAAAATGGACGACGCTGAGCTTGCAGACGCCGCGGTGAAATATGACATTTTCGCCCGTACCAGCCGGAGCATAAGCTGCGCCTGGTGAAAGCCCTGCAGGACAAGGGTGAGATCGTGGGCATGACCGGCGACGGTGTGAATGACGCTCCGGCGTTGCGCCAGGCGGACGTGGGCATCGCAATGGGCATCAAAGGCACCGAAGTGACCAAAGAGGCGGCGGATATGGTCCTGACCGACGATAACTTCGCGACCATCGCCAGCGCGGTAAAAGAGGGGCGTCGCGTTTACGACAACCTGAAGAAAACCATTCTGTTCATTATGCCGACCAACCTGGCGCAGGGGTTGCTGATTGTTATTGCGCTGCTGGCAGGGAACATTATCCCGCTGACGCCGGTACTGATTTTGTGGATGAACATGGCAACCTCCGCCACGCTCTCCTTTGGCCTGGCCTTTGAAGCCGCTGAGCGCAACATCATGAAGCGTCCGCCGCGTCAGACCGGACAGCACGTGATGGATGCGTACGCCGTATGGCGCGTGGCCTTCGTCGGGACCATGATTGCCATCGCCGCTTTTGCGCTGGAAGCCTGGCTGGCACCGCGTGGCCACAGCGCGGAGTTCATCGCACCGTGCTGCTGCAGATGCTGGTCTGCGCCCAGTGGGTATACATGATTAACTGCCGCAACACTGAAGGGTTCTCCCTGAACCGTGGCCTGATGGCGAACAAAGGGATTTGGCTGGTCACAGGCGTGTTGTTCCTGCTCCAGGCGGCAATCATCTACCTGCCGTTTATGCAGATGCTTTTCGGCACGGAAGCGCTGCCTCTGCGCTACTGGTTCGTCACGCTGGCGGTAGCCGCGGTGATGTTCTTCGTTGTTGAAATCGAGAAGCGACTGACCCGCAGGTTCCGTAAGGCTGCATAACCTTTTGCCTCACCTTAACCCTCTCCCGCCGGGAGAGGGGATGCTGACCTCCCTTTCATTGGGCAGAGGGCCGGGGTGAGGGAAACACATCAGAGGTACATCCCCATGAAATTCCCGCTCCTGTTTGTCCTCCTCGCCCTCTTTCAACCCGCGTTTGCTGCTGCCATTCCGGTTCGCGTGACGGTTGTGGAGCAAACGACCCACGCAGCTGAACGGCACGTGCCTGCCGCATTGAAGCCATTCATACCGTCGAGATAAGAGCGCGCACGGAAGGCGTGATTACCCAGGTTCATTTCCGTGACGGACAATACGTGAAAAAGGTGACGTGCTGTTTGAGCTGGACGATGCCGAGCCACGCGCCGCCGTGCGTCTGGCACAGGCTGAGGTAAAGAGCGCGGAAGCCACGCTGCGTCAGGCGCAGCAGCAGCTTTCACGCTTTGAAAGCCTGGGCAACAGCAATGCCATCAGCCGTCAGACGTGGATAACGCGCGCATGCAGCGCGATGTCGCCAGCGCTGCGCTGGAGCAGGCGAAAGCTCGCCTCGAAACCCGCAACGTGACGCTGGCGTACACGCGCATCACATCGCCGATTGATGGCCGCGTGGGGCACAGCCAGTTCCATGCCGGCAGCCTGGTGAACCCGTCAAGCGGCGTGCTGGTGGATGTCGTGCAGCTTGATCCGATCCGCATCGCCTTTGCGCTGGAAGAGGGGGCGTTTGCCACCAAAGCCGGACAACATGCGGATATCAGCGCCTGAAGCGCGCCTGGCAGGCGCGGATTGACAGCAATGGTCAGCGCCTGAGCGGTGAACTGACCTCCGTGGACAATCGTATCGACCCGCGTACCGCCAGCGTGATGCTGCGCGCTGAATTTGCCAACCCGCGCCATCAGCTGCTGCCGGGCGGCAATGTGAATGTCTACCTGCGTCCGGCAAGCGCGCAGCCGGTGCTGACAGTGCCCGCTGCGGCGGTACAGCAAAACGGCGAGGGATTCTTTGCCTGGGTGGTAAACGCAGAAGGCAAAGCCGAAAAACGCCCGCTGAAGATTGCCGGACAGATTGGCCAGCAGTTTGAGATTTCATCCGGCTTACATCCCGGTGAGCGAGCGATCACCGACGGTGCCCAGCGCGTACAGCCTGGCGCCGCCGTCCAGATACTGAATTAAGGAGCCATCATGCTGACGTTTTTCATCAAACGCCCGCGCTTCGCGATGGTGATTGCGCTGGTGATAACCCTGCTGGGTGCCATCGCGCTGAAGATTATCCCGGTGGAGCAGTACCCGCAGATCACCCCACCGGTGGTGAATGTCTCCGCCAGCTGGCCCGGTGCCAGTTCGGCTGACGTGGCGGAAGCCATTGCCACGCCGCTGGAGACTCAGCTTAACGGCGTGGATCACATGCTCTATATGGAATCCACCAGTTCGGATGAAGGTGCCTACAGCCTGAACATCACATTTGCAGCAGGGACCGATCCGGATCTGGCCGCCATCGACGTGCAAAACCGCGTGGCGCAGGCTGTGGCGCAATTGCCCACCGAGGCGCAGCAAAACGGCGTGCAGGTGCGTAAACGCGCTACCAATCTGATGATGGGGGTAAGCCTTTACTCACCGGACAATACCCACACGCCGCTTTTCGTCAGTAACTACGCCAGCACGCAGGTGCGTGAAGCGCTGGCGCGTTTGCCGGGCGTCGGCAGGTGCAGATGTTTTGGCGCGCGCGACTACAGCATGCGTATCTGGCTGCGTCCGGATCGCATGAACGCCCTGAACGTGACCACCGATGACGTGGCTCAGGCGTTACGCGAGCAGAACGTCCAGGGGGCGGCAGGCCAGGTCGGAACGCCGCCGGTATTTAACGGCCAGCAGCAAACCCTGACGATTAACGGCCTGGGGCGTTTAAATCAGGCTGAGGACTTTGCAGACATCATTATCCGTGCGGGGGAGATGGGCCAACTGGTGCGCCTGAAAGATGTCGCCACGATTGAACTGGGGTCGCGCAGCTACAGCTCCGGCGCCAGCTGAACGGCATGACTCCGCCTATCTTGGCATCTACCTACGCCGTCCGCCAACGCCCTGCGCGTAGCCGATGCGGTTCGCGCGGAGCTGGCGCGACTCTCTGCACGCTTCCCGGACGATCTGACCTATGAAGTAAAATTTGATACCAGAGGTGCTCCACCGGTAAAGCACCTCGGGTGGTGCGCCGCACCCATTTCCGCCCTGAATTTTTGGATATTTTGCACTCATCGTCACGTGAAAGACCGGTTTTTTGTCTCATATTCCCATCACCGCGTAGGATGGGTGAAGATTAGAAAGGGAGGACTATGAGCGTTCTCGACCGTTTTGAAAAAAGCGTGGAGGGTGCAGTCAACGGAGTATTCGCCAAGTTTGGCTCCAAAGACCTGCAGCCTGTCGATCTTTCCAGCGCCTTGGAGCGCGAGATTGACGCCGAGGCCATGCCCGTGGGCCGTGACCGCACGGTGGCCCCGAATGAATACCGTTTCAAGCTCAGTACTCCTGACTTCGACCGTATCGAGCATGGGGTAGCGAGACCCTGGCCAACGAACTGGCCGATAACCTCACCGAGTACGCGAAGAGCCAGCATTACGCCTTCGTGGGACCGGTGATCGTGATCTTCGAGGAAGACCTTGACCTGTCCAAGGGCAACTTCAACCTCACCTCCGAATCCGTGCAGGGCAATGCCGTGCCGGTCACCACCGATGCGCAGACCGAGGATAGCCCGGTGCTCGAGGTGAACGGCAACCAGTACCTGCTCACCAAAGACAAGACGGTAATCGGCCGCGGTTCCGGTTGCGATATCGTCATCGACGATCCGGGCATCTCCCGCAAGCACCTGGAAATCGACATCACGGATAACGGCGTGATCGCCCGCGACCTGGGTTCGACCAACGGCACGTACGTGGAGGGCCACCAAGTGCCCGCCGCCACGCTGCTCGACGGCAACACCATCACCATCGGCCGTACCCGCATCCTGTACTGGGCCTCCGCCCAAGCCCAGGAGTAGTCGAGCACACGCCCGAAAGTCGTCCACTTATGACCGAACTGACATTCGCCCTGCTCAAGTATGGATTCCTGATCCTGCTGTGGATATTCATCTGGCTGGCCGTACGTTCGCTGCGCAAGGACATCGAGACGTTCAGTCCGCGACCTTCG
>ENA-OQHY01001169-OQHY01001169.1-human-gut-metagenome-genome-assembly--contig:-NODE-1169-length-11932-cov-1.941042_pt1 | contig 11932 bp, 22 predicted proteins | sample MGYA00242570_ERZ504733 | MGnify/ENA primary metagenome ERZ504733 (study PRJEB26092, sample SAMD00036219) | human gut metagenome | host: Homo sapiens | study: EMG produced TPA metagenomics assembly of...
GGTACATGATATAATACATTGTATTTCTTATGTTTGGAGGAATTTATAAATGAAACTGATTTCCTGTGAAAAGCTCGAAAAGAGCATGGTAGAATTGCAGTTCTCTATCGACGCTGAGACCTTCAAGGTCGCTGTGAACAATGCGTTCAAGCGCGAAGGCAAAAAATATGCCATTCCCGGCTTCCGCAAGGGCAAGGCTCCCCGTCATATGATCGAGAAGATGTACGGTTCTGACATTTTCCATTATGACGCTGTCAATGATCTGTTCCCGGAGTCTTATGAGGCCGCTGTGAAGGAAGCAAAGATCGATGTTGTCGGCCGCCCCGATCCCGAGGTCGTTTCCATGTCTGAGGCTGACGGCGTTGTGCTGAAGGTCAAGGTTGCTGTCAAGCCCGAAGTTGAACTGGGCGAGTATGCCGGTTTAACTGTGACCAAAGAAGCCAAGAATGTCAACGAGGCAGATGTTGACGCCGAAGTGAAGCGCATGCAGGACCGCAACGGCCGTCTGCTGACCCGTGAGGGCGCTGCTGAGAACGGTGATACCGTTGATATCGACTTTGAGGGCTTTGTTGATGGCAAGGCTTTTGAGGGCGGCAAGGCAGAGCATTACTCTCTGGTTCTGGCTCCGGCTCCTTCATCCCCGGTTTCGAGGATCAGGTTGTTGGCCATTCCGCTGGCGAAGAGTTCGACGTCAACGTCAAGTTCCCCGAGGAATACGGCGCTGCCGAGCTGGCTGGCAAGGATGCAACCTTCAAGATCAAGCTGCATGAAGTCAAGTACAAGGAGCTGCCCGCTCTGGATGACGACTTTGCAAAGGACGTCAGCGAGTACGACACCCTGGACGAGCTGAAGGATTCCATCCGCAACAACATCAAGACCAACCTGGACAAGCAGGCTGAGCAGAAGGTCGAGAACGATCTGATGGATCAGGTTATCACCAACATGAAGGCTGATATTCCTGACGCCATGGTTGACAGCCGCATCGACGAGCTGGTTCAGGACTTCGAGTACCGCATTTCTCAGCAGGGCCTGAAGCTGGCTGACTACCTGAAGTATATGGGCATGAACATCGAGCAGTTCCGTGCACAGTTCAAGGAGCAGGCTGACAAACAGGTCAAGATGCGCCTGGCAATGGAAGCTATCGTTGCCAAGGAAGGCATCACCGCTTCTGACGAGGAGTTCGAGGAAGAAGTTAAGCGCATTGCTGACGCTTACAAGATGGAAGCCGACAAGGTTAAGAGCATTGTGGACGCCGCTGCTGTTAAGGCTGACCTGGCAATCAATAAGGCAATCGACTTTGTTAAGGAAAAGGCTAACGTTGTGACCGCTGAGCCCAAAGAAGAGGAAAAGCAGGACTAATCCATAGCCCTGCTTTGCCCGATAGCAAGATTGTATAAAAGCCGATACAGCGTGCTTTGCCGTTGTATCGGCTCTTATCGAATCATGGAGATTTGTTCTCCGCTCTCCGGGCTGTAACAGCCCGGAACCATTACCATTGTTTTAAGGAGGGAACCGAATGAGCCTGGTACCTTATGTTGTTGAGCAGACTGCGCGCGGTGAGCGCAGCTATGATATTTTCTCCCGCCTGGTTGAACGACCGTATTATCGTTCTGAGCGAGGATGTCAACCCCAATTCCGCGAGCGTGATCATTGCACAGCTGTTGTATCTGGAAGGGCAGGACCCCGAAAAAGATATCAGCTTCTACATCAACAGCCCTGGCGGTTCCATTACCGACGGTATGGCCATCCACGATACCATGAAGTATATCAAGTGCGATGTTTCCACCATCTGCGTGGGCATGGCTGCTTCCATGGGTGCATTTTTGCTGGCCAGCGGCACCAAGGGTAAGCGTTTCGCCCTGCCGAATTCTGAGATCCTGATCCATCAGCACTGATTTCCGGCGGCCAGGGCGGTGGCCTTTCCGGCCAGGCAAGCGACATCCAGATCCATGCCAACCACCTTGTGCAGATCAAGAAAACGATGAACCGCATTGCTCAGCGAGTATACCGGCCAGCCTCTTGAGGTTGTGGAGAAAGATACTGACCGCGATAACTACCTGACCGCAGAGGAAGCCAAGGCCTATGGCCTGATCGATGAGATCATTGTAAAACACTAAAACCGGGGGAATTAGGAAATGGCAAATTCGATTTCCGGCAAGGACGGAAAACGTGAAATGATTTGCAGCTTTTGCGGCCGTTCCCAAAGCCAGGTGGATCAGCTTATCATCGGCCCCGGCGTAAACATCTGCAAAGATTGCATTGATATGTGCTACAGTGCCCTGTATAAGGATGGCAACGTACCCGAACCGCCGCGCGCAAACGCCGGAACGCCGTGCTGCGGCTTCTCGCGGGCATTCCGGCGTTGACCCTTTGGCGGATGTCAACATCATGACGCCTGCTGAGATCAAAGCTGGCCTTGACCAGTATGTCATTGGTCAGGACGATGCCAAGCGCGTGCTGGCAGTTTCTGTCTACAATCATTATAAGCGCATTCTTTCCGGGCAGGAAAGCCATGTAGAGCTGCAAAAGTCCAACGTACTGATGCTTGGCCCGTCCGGTACCGGCAAGACCCTGCTGGCCCAGACGCTTGCCAAAATGCTGAACGTTCCGTTTGCGATTGCGGACGCCACCACCCTGACCGAAGCCGGTTACGTTGGCGAGGACGTTGAGAACATTCTGCTCAAGCTGATTCAGGCTGCGGACTTTGATATTCCCAAAGCCGAAGTTGGTATTATCTATGTGGACGAGATTGATAAGATCACCCGCAAGAGCGAGAACCCATCCATCACCCGCGATGTTGGCGGAGAGGGCGTGCAGCAGGCATTGCTGAAAATTCTGGAAGGCACTGTCAGCAATGTGCCGCCAAACGGCGGCCGCAAACATCCGCAGCAGGAATTCATCCAGATCAACACCAAGAACATCCTGTTCATCTGCGGCGGTGCCTTTGACGGCCTGGAAAAGCTGATCCAGACCCGTACCGACAAGAGCACCCTCGGCTTTGGTAGCCAGCTGCGCACCAACCTGGACAGCGAGGAAACCCGTCAAAAGCTGCTGCGCAAAGTGGAACCGGACGATCTGGTCAAGTTTGGCCTGATTCCGGAGCTGATCGGTCGTCTGCCGGTTGTGACGGTGCTGGACCCGCTGGACGAGGAATCTTTGATCCGTGTTCTGACCGAGCCGAAAAACAGCATTGTGCGCCAGTACAAAGAGCTGCTGGCTATGGACAGTGCTGAACTGTCCTTTACGGATGCTGCCCTGCGTGCTATCGCCCAAAAGACCATTGCACGCAAGAGCGGCGCCCGCGGCCTGCGGAGCGTGGTGGAGGATATCCTGATCCCCATCATGTACGAAATTCCGTCTGACCCCACTATTACCCGTGTTACCATTGATGCGGACACAGTGAATGGCGGCCAGCCGCACCTGGAGTATGGTGCCGTGCGCAAGCGCTATAAAAATAAGGCAATCATCAAGCAGTAAATAGCTCAATCAAAGCAGCAGCCCCTGCCGCCGTAGAATGTAATTGTTCTAGCGGCAGGGGTTTTATTGTTTTGTATGTTGATCAATGGGTAAGCTGATGCCGGTCATTCCGGGGTTGCGGCTCTGCAGCCTTCCTTTATAGCGAGCGGTGTCAAGGTCGCATAAATAGGGTGTTTTCAAAAAAACATGCTGCGTTTCCTCATTTGGCGCACCCTCCGTCCGCTGGCAGCCGCTATCAATGGCATCCGGCAGGGGAGCACTCTCCTATACCATTTCAATCCGCACAATGTTACCACGCGCAAGAATTAGAATGAACTAACAGAAGCAGTTTTGTTATAAGAAATAAAGCCGGAATTGTCAAAACCTACACGGTACACCTGTTATTGCTTTATCTTATTCAGGCACTTTAAGGCACTAAACAACACCTTTAGGCCGTACTATTCCACGCTGCTTTCCCAATAAAAATTCCCCCGATGCAAAAGGGTTATCTTCTGCATCGGGGGAATGCGATTTATGGTTTGATTTTACTCAATCACAAGCAGCAGGCTCATTTTGAACTTGCCTTGCGGGGTAACGCTGTGCAGGCCGTTTTTGTCAAAGCGGAAACTTTCGCCTGCGTTCAGCTCGTAATCCTGCCCCTCATAGTCAATGATTGCTTTGCCTTCCAGTGCGGTCAGGATGGCGTTGCCGGGGGCGCGGTGTGGGGGCAGCTGGTGCCCGCATCGAATGCCATCAGCACAAACTTCATGTTGTCTGCGTGGACAAGGTCAACATTGGCAATGCTGCCCTCTTCGTAAGAAATCAGGTCTTTCAGGGCTGTGGGCTGGCCAGCTTTGATGATGTTGTTCATGATAGTATTCTCCTTTTTCAAAATAATTTCAGTATAGATCATACCGATATCCGTGCTGGTTCCACACAGTGTTTTGGGCGGAACAGCCAGAAAATCATCCCCCGCAAAGGGAACTGCCCGGCCATCTTCGCCTAAGATAAAGCGGCCGTTGCCCATAGCACCCACATACAGGGTCGTACAGTCATAGCTTTCCGGCGTAATGGTAGTACCGCCCCAAGGGAAAACCAGGTGACCGGCACCTCTTTGCCAAGGTTTGCCGGGCGGGAGACTGTCATACAATCACGGATGGGGCGCATTGCGCAATGGTAAAAGGTTGGTGTTCCATGCGGTATACCTCACAGTGAGATTCGTAGGCTAAAGCATCGGCATTTCTATTGGGCGCCTGTTCAAATGGATTCCTGCAGTTCCCGCAAAATCACATTTTCCCGGCACAAGCTGGATGCCCTGCAAAATGCAGGCGGGCTGCGGCGTTTTTACTTCAGCGTTGTGGGGCGGTCCAGATAAATCACTTTGTTGTCAGAAATAAAAGTCTGGAAGTTATACAGGATCAAGATTTGGTCATAGCCCTCTTTTTCAATCGTGGAATCTAACCCATAGGCCAGCCCGCGGAAATCCACTACGCCAATTTTCGCATAATTCGCCGTCAGGTAGGGGATAAAGCTGTTGGCATAGCTGTCCTTTACCACCAGGATGCTGCCCGTCCCGTTGCCCTCAATCACCGAATAACCGTTGTTGCCATCCAAAAAAGCTCCATACTTGTCACGAGTATCCAGCTTGGCAAGGTTCATCAGGCCCTCGGTTTTCACCGGTTCATAATCTGCTTCGCCGTTTACTTTATAAACCGTCATCTGGTTGGGCAGATCATAATAGCTGAAACTGTCCGCCTGTACATTCCAGCGCCGCGTAGCAGAATAATGCGTGCCGTAAAAATCGGGGACGGTAATTTTGGTATAGACATTGCAGTCAAACGGCATCAGATTTTTCAGCGTGCAGAACTGCTGGTAAGCGCGGTAAGCACCATCCGGTGTCCAGTGGTGGTCGGTCTTAAAGTACAGATACTGGTCCTTATTGGCGCGGTAATCGTCGCGCATATCGATCACATCCGCCCCGCTGGCCTGCACTTGGGCAAAAATGTCATCCAGCATGGCATCTTCGTCCACCATGGGGGCATTGGCCGGCAGCATTTCCGGGTAGATATCGCTGGCCGAAGGTGCCAGCAAAAAAGTGACCGGCCGGGGTAGCGCTGGGCAAAGTTTGTGACGGCACTGATATTTTTCCCCAGCTGCTTCTCAGTATCCGTACTGACGGTAAACAGCTTGGTGAACATCCAGCCATCTTTGCCGTTTAGGATGCCGCTTTCCTCCGTTTTGCCAAACGCGAGGGCATTGACGGCGCTTTCCAGGTTGATCCACCCATCGCGCAGGGCAACTTGGTCCTGCAGATAGGTGGAAAAATCATCCTGCCATTTGCCGTTCAGCAAAGTTTTTACGCTGAACACTGGCATTTGCGCCAGTTTGCGGTTTTCCAGCTCCGAGTTCTCGCGCTTGGGCCAGAACAGGTTGACCAGTGCAAACCCGCACAGCAAGGCGGCAAAAACAATCAGGGAAGCTGGCGGCAGATGACGGTCGGATCTGCGGTGAACATATTTTTCCATAAAGCCATCCCTCCCCTTAAAAGTTTGCATACAGTGCGGTGGAACCCGTTGCTGCTACCACATACGCCGTGCACAGAACAAAGCAGACGCCGCAAAGCGCTGCCCGTAGTGGGGCTTTGCCTTTGCACCACTGCCAGAACCGCCCCGGCAGTTGGGTGGAGCAAACGCAGCACACAACCAGCAGCACCGCATAATTGCGCAGGAAATACAGCGCCGAAACGCCGCCCTGCGGGATGAACAACCGGCTGAGCAGTAGCCCCAGCGGTGCACCGGGGGCGTTGCAGGTGAACAGCCCCCAGCCCAGTACTACCAGGAACAATGTGTAAATGTGCGGCCAAACCTTGCCTTTTTTCAGGTACTTCATCAAAAAGTTCTTTTCGATGACAAGCAGCACGAAATAGTAAAGGCCCCAGCAGATAAAGTTCCAGTTCGCACCATGCCAGATGCCGGTCAGCGCCCAGACGGCCAGCATGTTCAGCATCTGGCGCCCGGCACTGCAGCGGTTGCCGCCCAGCGGGATATAAATGTAATCCCGGAACCAGCCGGAAAGGCTGATGTGCCACCGCCGCCAGAATTCGGTAATACTGCCTGAAATGTACGGCAAGTTAAAGTTCGCCGGGCATTCAAAGCCCATCATCAGGCTCAGGCCGTTGCTCATCTCCGAGTAACCCGCAAAGTCAAAGTACAGCTGCAAAGAGTACGCAATAATGCCCAGCCATGCCAGCGGCAGGGAAGCGTTCGCCAGCCCAATGCCGCCCGTTCCGATGATATCCTGCCAGAGGCCGCAATGGAATCCGCCAAAATCACCTTTTTGGCAAGGCCGAACACAAACATTTCAGCACCATCCTGCGCTTTTTGCAGGGTGCAGCGTCCCTGTGTCTGGTGTAGGACATCCGCCATATCCCGGTATTTCACGATCGGGCCAACGATCAGCTGCGGGTACATCAGAACATATACCGCAAAGACCACCGGGCTGCGTTCCGCTTTTACCTTGCCGGTATACACATCCGCAGTATAACTGATGAGCTTAAACGTATAATAGCTGATGCCCAGTGGCAAAACATCCAAAAAACTCAGCTTGGCAAACCCGGTGGAAGCGATAACGTTGAGCGTGTCCAGCAAAAAGTTCGTGTATTTGCAGTAGACCAGCGCCGCTGCCGTCAGCACAATGGCAGCAATCAGCACGATTTTTCGCTTGCCCCCGGCGGGCAGGCTGGCAAGCAGAAGCCCCGCCGCATAGTTGATGGCAACCATGCCCACGGCCAGCGGCAGCCATGTAATACCGCCCCAGCAGAAAAACAGCAGGCTTTCCACCAGCAGCACCGCATTTTTGACCCTGCCCGGCACAAGGTAATACAGCCCCAGCGCCAGCGGCATAAAACAGAATAAAAAGACAACGCTGTTAAAATTCACAGCGGTTCCTCCTCTCTTGGTTCAGGGAGTGTGGGGAACAGCCCACCAAAAAACAAGGCCGCAGCCTGTTGGGGCGCGGCCTGTTTGGTATCGGTTTGTGCTATCAGGCAAGTGCCCCGTCAATAGCGGTGTCGATTGCGGAATAATCCGGGCCATTCACACCGGCAATGACCATGACCACAACATTGCCTTTTACCACAATGCGTGCATCCTGTGCTTGGCAACTTTATCAGCAAAGTCAGCATACAGCGTGCTGCTCATTGATTCCTTATAGGCTTCCAGTTCAGCTTTCACGGCGTCAGCGGTGCCATCTTTGACTTGAGCGGCGAATACCAGAGCACAGTCTGCCTGGTCGTTGGTCACATCGCCCTGGAAAGCAACAATGTTATCCGGAGTCAGGTTCATCTCGTTCTCCATGGAGAAATCATCGATGGCACGGGCATTGGGCACTTCGTTCACAGCCTCAATGGCGGTCACGATGGCGGCCCAAATCCACGCTGGCAGTGGCTTCCTCGGTGGAGGAAGCATCGGTGCTGGCTGCCTCAGAAGCCGTGCTGCTGGCAGCTTCCGAAGAAGTACTGGCAGAGGAAGAAGCGCCGCTGCCGCAGCCAGCCAGCAGGGTGGCAAACAAAACGGATGCCGCCAAGGCAGAAATCAATTTTTTCATAATATAGTTCTCCTTTGTTGGTTCGGGGTTCAAATTTATCTCTTTGGCCCTCTGGGAATTTAGATCGCCTACTATAGTACACCAGAATAATGTACTTATATAGGATACACGATTTACACCTGTTTTTCAAGTCCCGCAGTAAATCTCACACACTTTCACATCTACAATTTTGCGCAAAATACCGGCGCTTGACAAACTCCGCCCGCCACCTTACACTTTGAAATACAGAATCCATGTAACTTATAAAATAATGGAGGAATCCCCCTTGCAGAACTACAAAGCCAGACAAACCGCCCTGCTTGGCATGCTGTTTGCCCTTTCCATGGCGCTCTCTTTTTTGGAATCCATGCTTACCCCGTTTTTTGGCCTGATGCCCGCCATGAAGCTGGGGCTTTCCAATATTGTTGTCATGTACGCCGTTTTGTTTTTGAACCGCCGTTCGGCGCTTTATCTTATGCTGCTCAAGGCGTTGTTTGCGTTGCTTACCCGCGGCGTTACAGCCGGGTTTCTTTCGCTGTGTGGGGGCGCGCTTTCCCTGGCTGTGTTCTGCCTGCTTCTGGCATTGCCATTCACCATCACAGGCTACATTTTTTCGGTCAGCGGGGCACTGGCGCACAACTGCGGCCAGCTGCTGGGGGCTGCAGCGCTGCTTTCAGACAAAATGGCAATCACCTATGCGCCGATGCTGCTGATAGCGGGTCTTATCGTTGGTTCCTGCACCTATATGGTATCGCGCCTGATCTTTCCCGCTGTCAAGAGAATTATTCCGCCGAAGAGCAAAGAGGAAAGCAAAATTACATTTTAAGATAACGTCTTAAAAATTTTTAAAAAAGTGTTGACATTTTACATTTCTGCGGCTATAATATAACCATAGCACAGGGAACGAGTTTAAAAAAAGTGAACGTCTTGTGCGGCTCATAAAACTAAAAACCAAGAACAAACCATTATTTTGATTCGGAGGTATTTCTTATGAAAAAGTATGTTTGCACTGTCTGCGGCTACATTGCCGAGGACTCCATCCCCGATTTCTGCCCCGTCTGCAAGGCTCCCGCTTCCAAGTTCATCGAAAAGACCGATAATTCCTATGTGACCGAGCATGTTGTCGGTATCGCCAAGGATGCTCCGGAAGATATCATCCAGGGCCTGCGCGAGAACTTTAACGGCGAGTGCAGCGAAGTTGGCATGTACCTGGCCATGAGCCGCGTTGCCGACCGTGAAGGCTACCCGGAAATCGCCGAAGCTTGGAAGCGTTACGCTTTTGAGGAAGCTGAGCATGCTTCCAAGTTCGCAGAACTGCTGGGCGAAGTCCTGACCGACAGTACCAAAAAGAACCTGCAGATGCGTGTGGATGCCGAGTCTGGTGCTGCGCAGGCAAGATGGAGCTGGCCAAGAAGGCAAAGGCTCTGAATCTGGATGCCATCCATGACACCGTGCATGAAATGGCAAAGGATGAAGCCCGCCATGGCCGCGGCATGCAGGGTCTGCTGGACCGTTACTTCAAATAATTGAATTCCTAAACCGCAAGGGGGGTCGGGTAACACCGGCCCCTTTTTGCTGTCATTTTTTCTGTATTTATTCTCCGCGGCAGGCAAAAAAGTTGTCCTGATTATCACAGGCAGCATAAAACTTCGCTCAACTGGCCGATGCCCGCGCGGGAAAGCTGGGTGTTCAACCAGGTGCGGTCCTTTCCGCTGGTGTGCAAGTTTTCTTCAATCAGCTTGCCATCCAACACCAGGTCATACCACTTGCTGGCCGGATCTGTCTGGATGGCAAGGTCCTGCGGGGTGACCGGGCGGTTGAAACTTTTGGGTAAAAAGCTGATCTGGCCGCTGGTTTCCAGCATGGCACACTGCACTTCATTCAAATCAAAATATCCGGCTACTCTTGCTTGTGCTAAAAATTCATTCAGGTCTATTTTGGCTCGGCCCAGCTCTGCTTTATAAATCGTTCCGTTCTCCATCAGTGGAATGGCCTGTCCGCTCAACCAAAGGCGGACGTTCCGGTTTTTGCAGGTGCCGTAATGCACCGCAAAAGCTGCGATACCATACACGATCATGGCGGTAAGCGGGCGGTACCATTGTTCCAGGTTGGTGGCCATCTCTGCCGCAATGGAACCAATGGTAATGCTGTTGACATAATCAAACAAGTTCATCTGGGCAATCTGCCGTTTGCCGCCAGCCGCGTTAAAATAAACAGTACCGCCAGCGAAACCACACTGGCAACAAACACATTGATAATTTCCTGCACTGCCTGCATCTTTCCCATCCGCTCCCTTATCATTTGCCATGCAACCCGCATGGTAACCTTATTGTGGCCCCACCAGCGGTGCATTATACGCACAATGTACCAACGGGGCTTGCACAGGAAGGGGAAAATGTTATAATAAAGTTGTTTCTGTATACTTCGACTTCCGGCGACTTTGGGACCGCTGCGCCGGAGCCGGGCAGGGATTGGCAGCAACTGCCAGCTTGATAAAGAATTGATATCAGGATGTGAAATCATGCAGATTTACCTTTTGCGGCATGGGCAGACAGAATATAACGCCCAACACCGGTACCAGGGTCAACAGGATATCCCGCTTTCCGCCGCGGGCCGCGCCCAGCTGCGCCCGGCCGGGTTTATGCCGGATGTTGCCTATGTCAGCCCGCTCATCCGCGCACGGCAGACGGCGGAAATCTTTTTCCCCGGCTGCCCGCAGATCATTGTACAGGACTTGCGGGAAATGTGCTTTGGCAGTTTTGAGGGGCGGCATTATATCCACATTGAGCACGACCCCGACTACCTTGCCTGGCTGGAAGCCAACAAGACTGCTGCCCGCCCGGATGGGGAGCGCATTCAGGATTTTTGTAACCGCAGCTGTGCCGCCTTTGCCAAACTGGTGGAAGAAAGCCTTGCGCAGCACAAACAGCAGCTGGTGATTGTAGCGCACGGCGCATCCAGATGGCGGTTATGTCCCGTTACGGTCTGCCGCGGCGGGATTATCACGACTGGTGCGGTCCCAACGCGGGCGGCTACCGCCTGGATGCCGCCAACTGGCAAACAGACCACACCTTGCAGCTGTTGGAAACCGTGCAGTATACCAAAGCCACACAAAGCGAGGCAGCCTTATGAGCAATGGTTTGATTCATTTATACCACGGTGACGGCAAGGGCAAAACCACAGCTGCCATGGGCTTGGCTGTGCGGGCGCTGGGCTGCGGGCGGCGCGTGGTGATCGTGCAATTTTTGAAAGGCGGTGCAACCGGGGAACTGGAACGCTGCAACCCATCGCGCTACCTTCTACCGCGGCAAAGCCGGGCAGAAGTTTGTATTCCAGATGAATGAGGAGGAAAAGGCCGCCACCCGTGCCCTGCAAACTGAAAACCTGCGCCGGGCGCTTGCCGAACCGGCGGACCTTTTGATTCTGGACGAAGCCTGCGCCGCCTGGAATCTGAACATGGTGGACCGAGAGTTGCTGCAAAACGCCGTACTGCACAAGCCTGCCGAGCAGGAACTGGCAATGACCGGCCGCGACCCGGCCCCCTGGATGCTGGATGCCGCAGATTACATTACTGAAATGTGCTGCCGCCGCCACCCATACGAAAAAGGCATTCCGGCAAGAAAAGGCGTTGAATTTTAAGTTTGCCGCAGCGCAGTTCCATACAGGGAAGCGCACCAGGCAATAAGAAATTAAAAGTATATAAGGGTAATACCGCACAATTCCCGCCTGACGGCTTAAGCACCGCTCCGGCGGCTGCGGCACGGCATTTGCGTTGCCAAAATGCTCGATAATGTCGGGTTGCGGTACCCGCATCGTGCTTCGGGGGCAAAAGCCCCTCGCACTCTGCGACCGCTGCCCCTGCTTCGGTTCGCTGTTTCCGCCACTGGCGGCG
>ENA-OQHY01001170-OQHY01001170.1-human-gut-metagenome-genome-assembly--contig:-NODE-1170-length-11931-cov-5.025415_pt1 | contig 11931 bp, 13 predicted proteins | sample MGYA00242570_ERZ504733 | MGnify/ENA primary metagenome ERZ504733 (study PRJEB26092, sample SAMD00036219) | human gut metagenome | host: Homo sapiens | study: EMG produced TPA metagenomics assembly of...
GCTGCATCGGCTCCCCGGCCACGGTCAGCGCCGCCGCCAGCGCGGTGTAGGAGCCAGATACGCCGCCCACATCAGCAGTGTATTCGACGACCAGCCGCCCGATTTTCACGCGGCCCAGATCCTTGAAGGTATTGATGAGGTCCAGAAGAACATCATGCCGTCCAGCTTCAGCGTGTCATTGAACAGCCCGCAGAACGCAAGGCAGATTTTCTTCAAAAAATCCCGGGTGCACAGGAATCGAACCGGGACGACAAGGATTTCGAGATCCTTTGCTCTACCATCTGAGCTATGGCACCAACTGCGTTAATTTTGCGAGTGCAAAGATACGCATTATTTTTGAATCAGCCAAATTATTCGCTTACTTTTTGCGTAAAATGATGCATTATATCGTAAAATTTGTGATTTATATCGTAATTGTTGCGATTTTATGCTGAATCAGCGTTGATGATTGTATAAAAAGAGGGTACGGCAGGATGCCATACCCTCCTATGTTATTTTTCGCTCAGCGGATTCCATCCCTGCGCCTTCAGTTCGAACTCCTGGTTGTCGCGTGTTACGAGCATCTGTCCGAGTTCAGGACGTGTGATGTGTCCAATCAGCTTCACGTTGTCCATCTGCTGAATCTTCTCGTGGTCGCGATTGGCACGGTGAAGAGCAGTTCGTAGTCCTCGCCGCCGTTGAGGGCGCACGTCGTAACGTTCATGTTCAGCTCCTCCGCCATCACCGCCGTCTGATAGTCGATCGGTATGTTCTTCTCGTAGATGCGGCATCCGCAGTTCGACTGCTTGCAGATGTGCATCAGTTCGCTTGAGAGTCCGTCGCTGATGTCCATCATCGCTGTCGGTCGGATATTGAGTTCGCGGAAGCGAGCTATGATGTCGCCGCGAGCCTCGGTCTGCAACTGGCGCTGCAGCAGATACTCCTTGCCGGCGAAGTCGGGCTGGAAGCCTTCAGTTCTTCGAGCGCACGCTTGTCGTTCTTCTTGCGCGCCTCGTCCACCTGCTGGTAGTAGACGCTCTTCTCGCGTTCGAGCAGCTGCAGACCCATGTAAGCCGCACCGAGGTCGCCTGTTACGCAGATAAGGTCGGTGTCCTTCGCTCCGTTGCGGTAGACGATGTCCTCCTTGCGAGCCTCACCGATGCAGGTGATGCTGATGGCGAGTCCGGTGTATGACGATGTGGTGTCGCCGCCAACGATGTCGACGCCCCACTTGTCGCAAGCCATGCGCAGTCCGCTGTAGAACTCCTCCATGTCCTCCACCTTGAAGCGCTTGCTCAGCGCAATGCTCACGGTGAGCTGTCGCGGAGTGCCGTTCATGGCGAAGATGTCGCTGATGTTCACCATCGCCGACTTGTATCCGAGATGCTGCAGGTCGATATATGTGAGGTCGAAGTGTACGCCCTCCATGAGCATATCTGTAGTTACGAGCACTTCAGAGTCGGGGTAGTGGAGTACGGCGCAGTCGTCGCCCACGCCATTTACGGTCGATTCGTTCTTTATTTTTATGTTGTCGGTGAGATGGTGGATAAGACCAAACTCACCAAGTTTTGAAATGTCGGTCATATATATAATTAATGTATACTGTTAAGCTCGACGAATCATCTCGCGCATGATTTCGGTCATGAGCGGCTGTGCGTTGTTGGCAGCCACCTGCACCTCCTCGTGCGATACCTCAACAGGAGTGTCCTCCAGTCCGAGGTCGGTGATGATAGAGATGCCGAATGTGCGGATGCCGCAGTGGTGAGCCACGATTACCTCAGGCACGGTGCTCATGCCTACGGCGTCGCCGCCGAGACGGTGGTACATCTTGTACTCAGCCGGAGTCTCGAATGTCGGACCCTGCACACCTACGTACACGCCGTGCATCACGCGGATGCCCTTCTCCTCGGCAATCTGGTCTGCCTCCTTGATGAGAGCGTGGTCGTAAGTCTCGTGCATATCCGGGAAGCGCGGACCGGTTGGGAAGTTCTTGCCGCGCAGCGGGTGCTCCGGGAAGAAGTTGATGTGGTCGGTGATGATCATCAAGTCGCCGATCTTGAACTCAGGGTTCATGCCGCCCGAAGCGTTGCTTACGAAGAGTGTCTTGATGCCCAGTTCGTACATCACGCGTATAGGGAACGTAACGTCCTTCATCGAGTAGCCCTCGTAGTAGTGGAAGCGTCCCTGCATAGCCATGATGTCCTTGCCGCCGAGCTTGCCGAAGATGAGTTTGCCGGAGTGGCCCTCAACGGTAGATATGGGGAAGTTAGGGATGTCTGAATATGAGAACTCGTAGCTGTCTGTGATTTCAGTAGCGAGCTGTCCGAGACCTGTGCCGAGGATGATGGCAGTTTCAGGCTTTGTGGTCATTCTTTCTTTTAACCAAGATGCTGTTTCTTGAATTTTTTCGTACATAGCTTATTATTTTATTATTAAATTCTTCCTCTCCTCCGAGCATGAATTGTATGCGTATCGGGAGAGCGTAAATGTTAGATTTCGTTTCTTCTGATAGTCCGTCAAGATGTTCCAATCGGGTTGCGTCCTTCTCCGTTGTGACGATAATCTTCGGCTTGGGCATAGCGGCGAACGTGCTGTTGATGCGCTCAACGTCTTCTGCCGTGAACTGATGGTGGTCGCCGAAGGTGAGTGGTGTGATGCGCTTCGTCACCGTTTGTAGGTCTACCATCATCTGCTCTGGTGAGGCGATGCCCGTAAGCAACAGAATGTTAGTGTTTTTCGGCAGCGAGTTGAGCGAGATGCGTTCGTTCGAGAACAGTGCCTTCAGAGCGTTGTAGCGCAGCGTCGTGAAGTAGAGCTCCTGATAAGGATAGAGGTTGAACGCGCGCTTCAGCACGCGGAACTCCATCGGCTTCAGGTCCTTCGGACACTTCGTTATAATCACGATGTCGGCTCTCGACGTGCCCTCCTTCGGTTCGCGCATGCGTCCGGCAGGCAGCAGCTTGTCGTAGATTATCAGTCGGTGATAGTCGATGAGCAGAATGTTTATGCCCGGTTTCACGTAGCGGTGCTGGTATGCGTCGTCGAGCAGAATGGCGTCCACGTCCTTTGTGGCTTCGTCAGTAGTGAGTCGGTCGATGCCGTGGCAGCGGTTCTTGTCTACCGCCACATAGATGTCCTTGTATTTGCTCTTCATCTGGAACGGCTCGTCGCCTATTTCGGGCATCGTTGTGTCCTTGTCGGCGAGCAGGTAGCCGTGGCTCTTGCGCTTGTATCCGCGCGAGAGCACAGCCACGCGAAACTTCTCATGCAGCAGGTTGATGAGATATTCCACGTGTGGAGTCTTGCCCGAGCCGCCCACCGTTATGTTGCCCACAGATATTACGGGTATGTCGAAGCTGCGGCTCTTCTTCAGTCCGATATTGAACATCCAATTGCGCAGTCGCACTCCCAATCCGTAGAGCCAGCTAAGCGGTAGCAGCCACTCGTTGATTTTTATAAAGTCGCCTTCTGTTCTCACATTTATTATATTTATTACTTGATGCTTATAGCGTATGGTATGCGTGCCTGGATAGCCTCGCGCTTATCGATAGAGCGCAGCACGGTGAACGGCTGATATAGTTCGCCGAGTGTCTGTCGGAGTTGTGTGTCGAGATATGTGCCCGACGAAGTCATTGAGTTGAGCAAATTATCTATCCACGAAGCAGTCGCAGGGTAGTCGCTTGTGTAGTATTCCTTCAGCTTTGCGAGTTCGGCAGCTTTCTTCACCGCGTCGTCGATGCCACCAAGCTGGTCTACGAGCTTGATGTTGAGCGCGTCGGTAGCGAGCCAAACGCGTCCTGTGCAATCTTCTCCACGCTTTCGATAGTGAGATGTCTGCCGTCAGCCACACGCTGGCGGAACAGACTGTAGCCACGGTTCACGCTTGCCTGCAGCATAGCCGTCTCTTCGGCGTTGAACGGGCGCGCCATGAGGTTGCCGAAAGTAGAGTGGCGGTTGGTCTTCACCTCGTCGAAGCGCACCCCGAGCTTGGTCGTGACGAGTCCACTAAAGTCGGGTATTACGGCGAAGATGCCGATGCTGCCCGTCAGCGTGTTCGGCTGAGCTACGATCCACGAAGCGGGAGCCGACATATAGTAAGCACCCGACGCAGCGTAGTCACCCATCGACACCACGACCGGTTTCACCTTGCGCAGTTCGCTCATCTGGTGCCACATCTGCTCCGAAGCGTACGCATCGCCGCCGCCCGAGTTGATGCGCACCACAACGGCTTTCACGTCGTCGTCGTTCATAAGGTCCTCAAGGTCTTTGCATACCTTGCGGCTTGCTATATAGTCGTTGCTGCCGAACATTGTGGCAGCCTTAGGGTCCTGCACGATGTCGCCCGACGCATAGTAGATGGCAATCTTGTCGCCCTCCACTTTCTCGTCCTTCACGTTGAGCATGTCGCTGAGAGTGAGCTGCGCAATGTCGTCGTCCTTCTCAAGCTTCATCATCTTCTTCACGGCATCCTTCACCTTGTCGCTGTACATCATGCCGTCAACCATCTTCGCCTTCATGAGCATCTCTGTCGACTGCAGTGCGAGGTACGAGTCGGCGTAGCTGTTAAGCGAGTCGATGCTGATGCCACGGCTCTTCGATATGGCGGTGCAGATGTTCTGCCATGTGCCGTTGATGAAGGTCTGTGTCTGCAGGCGGTTGGCGTCGCTCATCTTCTCCTCGGTGAAGGTCTCCGTAGCACTCTTGAACGTGCCAACCTTCACCACCTCGCACTTCACGCCGAACTTAGCCATGAAGTCCTTGTAGAACATGGTCTGCGCTCCGATGCCGTGCCAGTCGACGATGCCCTTCGGATTGATGTACACCTTGTTTGCCACCGATGCTACGTAGTAGGCACCCTGCGTGTAGTAGTCGCCGTAAGCCACAATCCACTTGCCGCTCTTGCGGAAGTCGGCGAGGGCGTTGCGTATCTCCTGCAGCGTAGCGTAGTTGGTAATCAGTGCGCCCGCTTCTATGTATATGCCTTTTATGTCGTCGTTAGTCTTGGCTTTCTTGATTGCAGAGAGGATGTTGTTGAGTCCGGTGCTCTGCGAGTCGTCGCCTGTGAAAAGGCTGAGCGGATTGTCTGTACCCTGGTCGCTGATAGTTCCCGAGAGGTTGAGCACAAACACCGAGTTCTCCTCTACGTTCTGTGCAGCACTGCTTGATGCCACCATACCGATGATGCTCATCATGGTGAGTACGCCCATCACAATAAAGAAGCCGAATATGCCGACCATTGTGGCAAGCACGCTTTTGATGAAGTCTTTCATAAGTTCATTATTTAGAGTATAAAGTATTATTTGCAAATTTAGTCAAAAAACTTGAATTGTAAGACTGTTTGAAGGAAAAACACTAACTTTGCAGTAGTTTTAAACAAAAATGACACATTGTTAGATTTTATGCAGAACGAAAACTATATACTTCCTGCCGAGTGGCATCGCCAAGCGTGCGTGCAACTCACATGGCCTCACGAGGATACCGACTGGCTTCCGTACCTCGACGACATCACCGAAACTTTCGTGCAGATAGCCAAGGCTGTGGCTCATTATGAGCCGCTTGTCATCGCCGCAAAGCATCCAGACGCGGTGCGTGAAGAACTTGAGGAGAGTCTTTCTGCCGAGGAGATGGAGAACGTGCGCATCTACGAGTGCGACAACAACGACACTTGGGCTCGCGACCACGCCTTCATCACGCTCATCCCCGCAGCAGAAGGCAGCGACATTCCCATTGAGGGAACAGCAGTCTCTGCTGCACCAACTGAGCAAGCGGTGCGTGACTACGGCAAGAATGCCGTAGCCTCCTTTGAGGACGGTGATGCTTCTGACTACGGCAAGAATGCCGTAGTCTCCTGTCGTCTGCTCGACTTCAGCTTCAACGGATGGGGCGATAAGTTTGCTGCCGATAAGGATAATCTGATCAACCGCACGCTTTACGCTCGTGGCGTGTTCGGTGGCGAACGTGTCGACTGCGATGACTTTGTGCTCGAGGGTGGTTCTATAGAGAGCGACGGACGTGGTACGGTGCTCACCACGAGCGTATGCCTTATGGCACCCAACCGCAACCAACCCATGACACAGGCTGAGGTGGAGCAGGTGCTGAAGGAACGTCTCTGCGCTCGTAAGATAGTATGGTTCGACCACGGACAACTCATCGGCGATGACACCGACGGACATATCGACACTATCGTGCGCCTCTGTCCCGACAATACGCTACTTTATGTGGGTTGCGACGACGAGAACGATCCGCAGTATGCCGACCTGCACGCTCTTGAGCAGCAACTGAAGGTGGCAACCGATGCCGACGGCAAGCCCTATCGCCTGCTGCGTCTGCCTATGCCCGACGCGCTCTACGACGACGGCGACCGTCTGCCGGCTACCTACGCCAACTTCCTCATCATCAACGGTGCCGTCATCGTACCTACTTATGCACAGGAGGAGAACGATGCCCGTGCTCTGGCTCTTGTGGCTGAGGCTTTCCCCGGCTACGACATCATCGGCATTGACTCGCGCACCATCGTGCGTCAGCACGGATCTATCCATTGTCTCACGATGCAGTATCCTGCCGAGTGCCAGTTGGCGAAGTAAACGATTTGCGCAATGGCTATAGTAGAAATCGATTCGCTTGAATTCCCCGGTGTCGAGCTTTTCTCGAGTCTCACGGAGAAGCAGCTGCGCCACAGCTACGAAAGGTAGTGGTGTGTTCATCGTGGAGAGTCCGAAGGTCATCGACCGTGCGCTTGTTGAGGGCTACGAGCCCTTGGCTTTGCTTTGCGAGCAGCGCCATGTAGATGGAGATGCGGCAGAGATAATCAGTCGGTGTGGCGACATACCTGTCTACACAGGCAGTCGCGAACTGCTTGCTTCGCTCACAGGCTACGTGCTTACGCGCGGCGTGCTCTGTGCTATGCGCCGCCCTGCGGAGCGAAGCGTTGAGGAGGTGTGCTGCGATGCGCGTCGTGTGGTGGTTATCGACGGCGTTGTCGACGCCACCAACGTGGGTGCCATGTTCCGCTCGGCTGCCGCTCTCGGTATCGATGCTGTACTGATGACGCGTACTTCCTGCGATCCGCTCAACCGCCGTGCGGTGAGAGTGTCGATGGGTGCGGTGTTCTCCATTCCTTGGACGTGGATAGACTGTCCTGTCAGCGACCTGAACCGGTATGGCTTCCGCACCGCTGCGATGGCTCTCACCGACAAGTCGGTGTCTATCGACGATGCTGCATTGCTTGCCGAGCCTCGTCTTGCCATCGTCATGGGCAACGAGGGCGACGGACTGCCTGCCGCTACCATCGCCGCCGCCGACTATGTGGTGCGCATCCCGATGGCACGCGGCATCGACTCGCTCAATGTTGCCGCAGCTGCTGCCGTGGCTTTTTGGCAGTTGAGATGAGGCTTTTTAACCGAAAATGGCTAACTTTGCAACAAAATAAATACGTAGAAAGATTATGAAACACTTGAAAATAGGATATCTTCAGCAGCACAACGTGGCTGACGTGAAGACAAACATGCAGCGTCTTGCCGACGGTGTGCGCGACCTCGCAAAGCGTGGTGCCGAACTTGTTGTGCTTCAGGAACTGCACAACTCGCTCTACTTCTGTCAGGTGGAGGATGTAGACAACTTCGACCTTGCGGAGCCTATCCCCGGTCCGTCTACCGACTTCTACGGGGCATTGGCACGCGAGTGCAACGTGGTTATCGTCACATCGCTCTTTGAGCGCCGTGCTCCGGGGCTGTATCACAACACGGCTGTCGTCATGGAGCGCGACGGCTCTCTCGCCGGCAAGTATCGCAAGATGCACATACCCGACGACCCTGCTACTATGAGAAGTTCTACTTTACACCTGGCGACCTCGGCTTCCGTCCGATTCAGACCAGCGTGGGCAAACTCGGCGTGCTCGTATGCTGGGACCAGTGTACCCGGAGGCAGCCCGACTGATGGCTCTGCAGGGTGCCGAACTGCTCATCTATCCTACAGCGATAGGCTATGCAGCGTCTGACACCGAGGACGAGCAGCAGCGTCAGCGCGAGGCGTGGACAACCGTGCAGCGCGGTCATGCCGTAGCCAACGGACTCCCCGTAGTGTCGGTCAACCGCGTAGGCTTCGAGCCCGACCCGAGCAAGCAGACACCGGGCATCGAGTTCTGGGGTTCGTCAATGGTTGTGGGTCCGCAGGGCGAGATGCTCTATCGCTCGGCTCCAGACGCTGAGGACAGCGTGATCGTGGAGGTAGACCTTGCGCACAGCGAGGACGTGCGCCGCTGGTGGCCCTTCCTGCGCGACCGCCGCATCGACATGTACGGCGAGATAACAAAGCGATTTATCGACTAATAATTCTCGATTGCTGTTTTTATCTTCCATATCTTCCATTTATGGACATCGTGCAATCGTAATGTGTTGAAGACCAAACATAAACGGATATAAAGATGGCTGGAAGATAGTCCGCAAAACGGGCGTATCTTCCAGCCATCTTCCATCTTTTTCTCGGTATCTACCAGCCCGAGGCTTTATTTTCCCATTTCTTTAAACTCGTTATACACAGCCAGACCTTTTATTGTCAGAAGGTATTTCTGATGCGGATGGCGTGGGGAGTCGGGATATAACATATTAACATAGCCTTCATTGATTGCAGGATCCAAATAGAGGCTTATGAAACTTTTTCTCTCTTTAAGTTCTAAGGCTGTAAGCATTTCTTTTACAGACATCTCAACATCTCCGATTGCAAGAATCAACTTCATTATATACTGGTTGTTTATTTGTCGCCTAATATCAGATTACGAAAGAAATGTTCAAGATATATAGTTGTATATTCTATACCTGTACGAGCGTTTTTATAGTTTGCACGAACCAATGCGTTTCTGAAATACCAAGAGTGTTGAGCAAAAAGGTCGTTGTTTACTTTGAAGCCTACGGAACGGAGGTACAATATGGTAAAAACTGCTGTTGTTCGGGTGTTACCTTCACCAAAAGGATGTATTTGCCATAGTCCTGAAACAAAGCGTGTGATATGGTGCACCATTTCGTCCGATGTGATGCCTTTGTAGCCTGCTATTTTTTGCGTGTGCGATAGAGGTAGAATGCTGAGACTGTCAGCGATGCGATGGAGAGTTCTGTGGCAAGGAGGAAGATGTGCTGATAGTCGATCAGGGTGAGCATGGCTCCTGCGAACATGCCTACGAGGACAAATAGGGTGGCAATGAGCGTGCGCGCTATGGCGTGGCGCAAAGTGTTGTCGGGCATATTGCGCGTGAAGCGCACCACCACCTGCTTCACCATGCTAAGAGCGAAGCCCAAAGCAGCGTGACCCGCAGCCAGCGAGACGGCTACGATGCTGAGTGGCGCTGCCGTGTTGTAACTGAGGAAGAGCAGTGCGGCACCCGGAACGGCGAGCAGCAGGCTGAGGGCAGCAGCCAACGACGCAGTCCGTGTTTCTTTATCGCCTTACCGCCGAGTGTGTAGCCTAATGCGATAGCAATGACGGCGATGGTGCCCTGTGTGAAGGCGAACTCCTGTGGCGATAAACCCAGTCCGCCATTATGTGGCTTTGCGATGAGGAAGAGTGGGGCGGTGAGAGCGAGCAACGTCTCTGGCAGGAGGAAGAGGACGAAGAATGTCAAGGCGGTGATGTCGTCCTTGCGCTTCAGCATACGACGCAAGGATATTCTGAACTCACCGCGATGCAGTCCCATTGTCGGCTTCGGCTTGGCGTAACCATGCGTGCCACCGGGTAGGAATATGGTGTGCCAAAGCCACAGGAACAGTTCCACGCCTGCCATTACGTAGAACACAAGGCTCCACGAATAGCGTATGTTGCGCGTCACAACTTCCATGTTGCCAGCTATCATCATCATCACTCCGCAGCCGAAGAGGAGGGCCATAATTGATGTTGTGGTGTTGTGGTGTTGAGATGTTGATGAATGTAATGTCACCATCTCACCATCACACCATCTCACCATCGTATCTTGTTGAGGTGTTGGGTTTTGTTGGTGCACTTGAGACAAGTGCACCCCCTGAGACAAGTGCACCCCCTGAGAGGTATCGATATAGAAGCGGTGCAGGGCGATGTTGTAGAACACTGATGAGCACACGAAGAACGGCATGAAGCACACCGTGCCTAACAGCCAACTGCTCGTATGCAGCGTAAAGGCTACGGCAGCGAGCGAGAGAGCGGAGATGAACTGTGTAGATAGTATCCACACCTTTGTGGTGCCCCAAAAGTGGGTCACTACCATCTCGAACAATGGACGTAGCAACACCGGTAGTGAGAGTAGGGCGATAGCGAGTGCGGTGTCAGCGGTGTCGAGCCCCATACGGCGCAGCATTACCATGGTCAGTACAAGCACAGACACAGCCACTCCGTCGCCGAACATCAGCGACGGAAGCCACAACCAGCGAGTCTTTGTACCTCTGCGGTGTGGGCGGTAGGTTGTTTTTGGTTGCTTGTCTGACATTTATGAGTTTTGAGTTTTGAATTTTGAGTTTTGAATTGTTGCCTTCGGCAATTTTGAGTTTTGAATTTATGAGTTTTGAGTTTTGAATTTTGAATTATTCTCGGCTTCGCCTGCGATTTTGAATTTATGAATTTATGAGTTTTGAATTATGAGTTGCGAATTCTTAATTCAAAATTGAATAACTCAAAATGCGCGTAGCGCATAATTCAAAACTCAAAATTCAAAATTCAAAACTCTCTACTCCTTCTTCTTTCCGAACTCGGGGTCAATCTTCAGGAATGCTGTCACGAGGAACGTGATCAGGCAGCACGCCATCACGAAGATGAAGAACATCTTGTAGCCCATGATGTCCTTAACGTAGCCCGACACCATGCCCGGCAGCATCAGTCCGAGGTATGAGATGCCGGTGCATATAGAATAATGTGAGGTGCGGAATTTACCCTGACTGTAGAACAGCATGTAGAGCGTCAATACGGTGAAGCCCAAGCCATAGCCGAACTGCTCCACGAAGAGGCACGACGATACGACCCACAGATTGGAGTCGAGCGTGTAGCTGAGGTATATGTACACTACGTCGGGCAGCGTAATGGCGCAAACCATAGGCCACAGCCAGCGTTTCATGCCGTCGCGACTGACGAGCACGCCACCGATGATTCCGCCCAAGAGCAGACCGATGAGTCCAACTGTGCCCTGCGCCAAGCCGTACTCCTCGGGTGTCAGAGCCATTCCGCCTTCGGCTGTTGGGCGCATGAGGAACGTCTTAGTCATCGTGTTCAACAGTGCCTCGGGAAAGCGGTAGAACAGCAGGAAGAGCATCACGAACACCGTCTCCTTCGCACCGAACTTGCAGAAGAAAGTGGCGAGCATCGTCTTCAGTTCGTGTGCCACCTCCTTCACGCTCTTCTCCGAACTAACATCGTCGGCAGGACGCGGCATCATACGGCAGTGGTAGAGCCAGATGCCGATGAAGAGCGCCGCGAGCGCGTAGAAGATGAGTGTCCAGGTGTAGACCACCGACATATTCAGTTGATGTTCTAATATGCCGGCGAGCGATACGAGCGCACCGTTCACGAAGATGACGGCGAGTCGGTAGAACGTATTGCGCAGTCCGACGTACTTCGCCTGATTGTGCTCGTCGAGCTCTATCATATAGAAGCCGTCGGCAGAGATATCGTGCGTAGCACTGGCGAACGCCATTGCGAAGAGGAAGAACATCGTACCCTGGAACCAGAACGACGTGGGCAGCGTGAAGGCGATGCCTGCCAGCGCACTGCCCATGAGCAGCTGCATCGTGAGCACCCACCAGCGCTTTGTCTTCAGCAGGTCGATGAACGGGCTCCATAATGGCTTCACCACCCAAGGCAGAGCCAGCCAGCCCGTGTAGAGTCCTACCTCGGCATCGCTCAGTCCCATCTGCATCAGCATGACTACCGACAGGGCTGTAACGACAACGTTGGGCAGACCTTCTGCGAAATATAATGTGGGGATCCATGCCCACGGATTGG
>ENA-OQHY01001171-OQHY01001171.1-human-gut-metagenome-genome-assembly--contig:-NODE-1171-length-11915-cov-3.494571_pt1 | contig 11915 bp, 16 predicted proteins | sample MGYA00242570_ERZ504733 | MGnify/ENA primary metagenome ERZ504733 (study PRJEB26092, sample SAMD00036219) | human gut metagenome | host: Homo sapiens | study: EMG produced TPA metagenomics assembly of...
AAAGAAAGAAAACAAAGTTGTTCTTTTCGACTGGCTTGAAGAAAGAGGTCTTGCTTAATAACATGTAACTGACAGAAGCTCCCCCGAACCTTCTGTTAGATATAAAAAACCTGTATGGTGGTGAAAGTCACTGTACAGGTTTTTTTATCCATAAAAGCACTACCAACAGACGTAGTATCGTTTCCATTGATAATGCTTTTTTATTATTTCTTTTATTCTGCCTCAGCAGTTGTGGTTGGTGTTTCCGTTGCTTTCGCGTTGCCGTTTACCAGAGTTTCGTATGCTGTGAACATTTCTTTTACTGTCATTTTATTTACAAGGAATACTTTGTTGTCAACGACAGCTGCATAATAGTTTGTGTCATATGAGTAGAAGGTAACGGTTGTCTGGTTGTTATCTGTATCTGTGAAAACAACCTTCATTTCTGCGTCTGCAGCCGGTGTATAGCTTTCAGTCAAACGTTTCTGACCCGCCATGTTTACAAGCTTGTTGTAGAAGTTGTAAATGTTGTGCTGTCAATCTCATTTCCATCAAGCTTATAGGTTGTTGTCTCTGTTTCATTTCCATCATCGTCTATTGATGTTTCACGTGAACATTTACAGTATGTGTATCACCTGCGTAAGTAACCTGGAGCTGATCCAGAGTTTTTACTGACTGATAATTTACAATCAGTGACCAGAGGTCGGAAGCTTTTTTGTCAATTATTGCACTTAATGTGTCGGTAGACATTGTGTAAACCTGTTTGTTATCTATTGTTACATACCTGCTGCCATCATCTGCATTGTCACCTACGTAGATCACAAGCTGTTTATCTACTGTTGTTTTCTCAGTGGAGTCTCCAGTATCTGAACTGTCCGCAGCATCTTCACTTTCAGAACTATCACCGGAACTGCTATCATCAGATGCTGTACTGTCAATGCTGTCACCGGAATTCTCTTCAGTGGAATCTGTATTGTCCTCTGTAACGCTCTCAGACGCCTCAGAATCGCTTTCAGACTCATCACTGCTGTCGTTCTCCACCTCTTCCTGATAATCCACTGTAATGATCGCATACGGCTTATCAAGGCCATACCTGGAAAGATCTTCGGCATTGTAGTCTGTAAACTGATCATATGCCAGGCTTCCAAGTCCGGATGTTACATTTCCGGCTGCAGTTGTATCTGCTGTTTCTTTATCGCTGCCATCTGTAGAAACATCCCAGGTAGCTCCATCAGAATTTTCCTCAAGGATATAAGAATCTTCGTCCTGGCTGACCTGTACTTTCTTCACTGTAGAAGAATCAATGGTTGGGAAATCTTCTCCCTGTGCATAGTCATAAAGGGAATTCATAAACGGCGTTACTGTACTTGAACTTACCACATAAACGGTACTGTCTTCATCATCCTTTGCAATGTAATACTGGTTCGTAGAAGTATTTTCATCTCCGATGTTGAATTTCGTTGTTCCGTCATCTGTTGTAACAGTCACGGAATTGGACGGAGAATCCAATCCATATTCCGTGAGGTCATCCACGTTTTCAAGAACTCTGTCTGCCTCCACCTTTTCCAGAGCGGAGGCTGCGGAATCAAGCGTTGTCTGATTTACAGGGAAAGCAGTCTCATCTTTTTTTACCCAGGAGTCATCTTTTTTCTCAAAGACCGTATCCTTCTTGTCTATGATAAATTCCAGGGATTTGATATCATCCGTTTTCACAGAATACACTTCTGTTTTGCTTTCCTCTTCACTGCTGCTCTCTGTGCTCTCTTTTTTTGTCACGTAGGTGTTTAATCCTACGTAAACACCTCCAAGAACTGCAAGAACAACAACTGCCGAAACAAGTTTTGTCGATTTTTTCATTATGCTTTTCTCCTTCTGAGCCAGATCAGGAATCCTGCAACAAGGAATACGCCAGGAATCAGACCAATGGTGCAGATTTTCCAGAATGCCGCATCATAATCAGTAACTGTCAGGTTTGCAGACTGCAGGCTCTTGGATGAAATAGAAACAGAGCTGCTTTCATCTGTACTGGTCATCCAGCTTAAAGACTCCAGAAGAAGTTTCTCATTTCCGCCGGATACCATCTGATTTACCTGACTTTCCATCAGGTTTGCTGTGGAATAATAAACGATCTGTGTTTCTTTGTCATCATCCAGTTTTTCAGTGATAGCGATACCAAGATCAAACGGTCCATCAACATCGCCGTCCTCTTTTTCAATCTGACTGCTCTGCATGTTAGTCTTAGAATAAGCCTGGTCAGAAGTTGTCAGGATACTGTCAATAGTTACTGTATCTCTTACATCGTCTGTTTTCTGGATTCCCTGTGCATACGGTGCAAGTACATAAGATCCTGCTGAAGCTGTCTCAGAGCTTGCATCTGTGCTGTTTACAGTCGGCACCAGATAATATGGCATCTGCATTCCGTAATGCTGGCTGTCACCCTCAAATACGATTCCTTCTGCACGTTTAACGCCGTAGTTTGCAAGAACAGCATCAAAATTCGGCAGATCATCCTGTGTGTAGTCAGAAAAGATCATTGCCTTTCCACCGGCTTCCAGATAATCCAGGATCTCTGTTTTTTCCTCTTCGGAAATATCACTTGTCGGGGATACGATCATCAGGCAGTCTGCATCATCCGGTACTTTTCCTTCTGTGAGAAGATTCAGCTCTTTGATATCAATGTTGGCTTTCTGGATGTCTTCCTTGAAGCTGGAATCCAGATCTTTCTCACCGTGTCCGGATAAGGTGTACATGATTGGAAGATCCTCGGAAGTTACATATCCGATGGCACTTGTAATCTGTCCTTCACCGTCAAAACCTGTTGTTGTCTGCTGCCAGGTATTGTAATCTACAGAAGTAGAATACATGTCATTATAGCTGATAACCTTGTTCCGGTCTCCGCAAACTACGATCAGACTGTTTGCTGCAAGATCATCTGTTGTATATTCCGAAGCAAATTTCGGATTTACAACCGGATCTTTTACTTCAACTTTGATATGTTTAGATTCATCTTTATATCGTTTCAGAAGATTTGAAATGGTGTCATCCTCAGAACCGCTCTGTGCAATCTGGTAGATAGTAACATCTTTATCCAGTGCCTTCAGCACTTTTTTTGTTTCATCGCCAATAGTGTAAAGCTTGGATGAGCTTACATCAAGCTGTGAATATTTGGATGGGATCGCACCTACGATCATATTGATCACAACTACGATCACAATAAAGATCGCTGCCATTGCCATGCTGTAGGAGCCGTTTTTGATATGTTTTTACTTATGGTTCCTACCAGTTTTTCGGATCTGGTTTATGTTTTTTCTTTTCAGATCCTTCCTGTGCAGCTTCATTTACTGCTGCCTCACCTTTATTTTTCTTGAATTTATCACTGAATTTCATTTCCATTCACCCCCTAGTTCCAGCGTCTCTTCTGAATGGACTGCATAGTAAGGAACAGGCAGATCGCAACAACAGAAATAAAATAAACAATTCCTGTCACGTCAAACACGCCGTTTGTAAAGTTGTCATAATGTCCGCTCAGATTGAATACATTCAGCACTTTCTGGATTCCTCCCTGGAAAATACTGGATTTCACAACGTATACGATAACAAGGGCAATTTCTCCTGCTGCTCCGATCACTGCAGAGATCAGAATATTTTTTATCATGGTATAAATGATAATCGCAACAGCCACGATCAGAAGTCCGAATGCAACAGCTGTTGACATGGATGTCTGTGAAAAGAATGAAGAAATTCCGTTCATCATATAGAAAGCAAACAGAAATACAAAAGTAAGTACTGCTGCAATTACCTGGCTTTCTGTAAGTGCTGACATAAATACACCGATGGCCAGATTGGCGCATCCCAAGAGGAAAAATCCCAGGATTCCGGTGTATGCTGAAGCAAAGGAAACTGTTCCGAATTTACTCATGATCAGTGGATAAAAACACATGATCACAACCGGGATTGCAAATACTGCAACCAGTGCAAAATATTTTCCCAATACGATATCCCACACAGATACCGGGTGCCGTCAGAAGAAGCTGATCTGTTTTTTGCTTACGTTCTTCTGCAAGTACACGCATGGAAAGGATCGGCACACCGATCAGGAACACAAATGTCAGTGCGCTTAACGTATATTCAAATTTTGAGTAGCCGCCTGAAAGCTGATATGCGGAAAAATAAATTCCCGTCAGCACCAGGACAAAAAATATAAAGAGATATCCAACCATGGAGGTCAGATAGCTTTTTAGTTCTCTTTTAAAAATCGCTGTCATGACTGATCCCCCTCTTTCTCGTCTGAAGCTTTCTCCGTTTCCTCAGATTTTGTTTCTTCGTCTTTATGTTCGTCTTCTATCGGCTTCCATTGAGATTTCTTCTTGCTCGCTGAAGATTTCTTTTCACCTTCGGTGAGTTCAAGGAAGACATCCTCAAGAGATACTCTCTTAACCTGCATCTCGTAGATCGGACAGTCTGCTTTCGCCATGGCATAGAATACTTCTTCCCTGATATCCACATTTTCTTCAATGGAGACCTTTGTTTTCCACAGTTCCTCATCTGTGTCACAGGACATTTCCACACCTGTAACACCTTCAATGGTTTCCAGATTTTTGCGGATCGTATCTTTTTCGCCTTTTACTTTCATAAGAAGGCTGTTTGAACCCGCTGCCAGACGTTCCAGATTGTCCGGTGTATCGCTGGCCACCAGTTTTCCATGGGAAATAATGAGAACGTAATCACATACGGCTCTGACTTCGGAAAGAATGTGGGAGCTTAAGATAACAGTATGTTTTTTCTTCAGACTCTTGATCAGGTCTCGAATCTCAATGATCTGTTTCGGGTCAAGTCCAACTGTCGGTTCATCCAGGATAATAACTTCAGGATAGCCCAGGATTGCCTGTGCAAGACCTACTCGCTGACGATAACCTTTGGAAAGATTTTTGATCAGACGGTCTTTCATGTCTGTGATCTTTACCATATCCATGACTTCTTTAATCTGTTTTTCTTTCTGGTTTCTTGGGATTTTTTTCAGATCAGCCGCAAATTTCATATATTCAAGAACTGTCATATCAAAATAGAGTGGCGGCATTTCCGGCAGATAGCCGATACATTTCTTAGCTGCTTCCGGTTCTTCCAGAATATCATGACCATCGATCATTACTTTTCCTTCTGTGGAAGCAATGTATCCTGTGATCATGTTCATTGTTGTTGATTTTCCTGCTCCGTTAGGACCCAGGAATCCGTAAATTTTCCCCTTTTCGATTTGAAAGGAAAGGTGGTCAACTGCGGTATGGTCGCCATACTTTTTGACCAGATTACTTACTTCAATCACTTTACTCTCCTCCTTTAAGCATCTTTTTCAATAGAAAATGCCCCTGGATGAAACAGAGAATGGGGGAATCCAGGGGCATCTCTATCATTGTATAGTGTAAAAGTAATTTGTGATAAAAGTAGGATAACTTTGTGATAATTTTGTGAAACTGTTGGACAAAAAATCTCCTGTCGTACAAATTTCATTGTTGTTCGACAGGAGATTTCAATTTAACCGAATGATTCCATGCAGTTATTCGGTACAGAGCTGCATAGCAAATTCGACTTGTATATATTCATCTGAACTCAGCGATCATGCAAGTGGCTCTCTGAGCGGTGTACCGGCTTTTCTTGGATATTTGCCCGGTGTATTCTTTACTTTTTCGATAATTACCAGAGAGCGACTGATCTCGGAACCCGGAAGGTCAAAGTACCGGATGTCGCGAATCTTTCCGCCGAGGATCTTTATTGCTTTCTCTGCTGCTTCTGCTTCTTCCTTTACGGAACCGGATTTATAGGACACAAAAACTCCTCCGACTTTTACATATGGGAGACAGTACTCGGATAAGGTTGCCAGGCCGGATACTGCTCTGGATACGCAGAGATCATATTTTTCTCTGTAGGATTTGTTTTTGGCATATTCTTCTGCTCTTCCGTGGATGGCGGAAATTCCGTTAAGTCCGAGAAGTTCGAAGGTTTCCTCCAGGAATTTTACCCGTTTGTTCAGGGAATCCAGAAGGCAGGCTTCCACCTCCGGAAAAGTGATCTTCAATGGAACACCCGGGAATCCTGCTCCTGTTCCAATGTCCATGACAGTTTTTACCTGGCTCATATCTACAGCCTTGACACAGCAGAGGCTGTCCAGGAAATGTTTCACGAGAACCTCATCAAATTCTGTGATTCCGGTTAAATTCATGACTTTATTTTTTTCTATAAGATATTCGTAAAACCGGATAAACTGGTGTTTCTGTGTGTCATTTAGAGTAATTCCAAGTTCTTCACAGCCTTTTTCCAGGATTTCTAAATTGTACATGTAGTTTCCTCTCTATTTCTTTATGTTTTTATTGTTCATATACGATATATCTTTGTTCTTAATGCTTATTTCCTGATCTGCTTTCCAGGTATACAAGAAGTACGGAGATATCAGCAGGGGATACGCCTGAGATTCGGGATGCCTGTCCAATGGAGATCGGTCTGTAAGATTCCAGTTTCTGACGGGCTTCGATACGAAGACTTCCTACATCTTCATAATCAATATCTTCCGGAATTTTTTTCTGCTCCAGTTTTTTGAACTGTTCTACCTGCTTCATCTGACGGCGGATGTACCCGTCATACTTGATGTTAATTTCTACCTGCTCGCATACATCTTCCGGAAGTTCCTGTCTTTCTTTATCAATTGGCGCAAGTACATGATAATTAAGCTCAGGTCTGCGGATCAGTTCTGCAATTGTAGTTCCGGATTTCAGAAGTGTGCTTCCCTGAGATTCCAGAAGACTCTGTACTTCTGCAGAGCCGCCTACGGTTGTATGTTCTACCCTCTCGATCTCTTCCTGGATCATACGCTCTTTTTCCTGTAATTTATGATAGGTCTCATCGTCGATCAGCCTACCTCCCAGCCTTTTTTGCGGAGACGGAGTCTGCATTGTCCTGACGGAGAAGCAGACGGTACTCTGCACGACTTGTCATCATTCTGTATGGCTCGTGATTTTCCTTTGTTACAAGGTCATCGATGAGAACACCGATATATGCTTCTGAACGATCCAAAATGAGCTGTTCTTTTCCTTTTACTTCCATTGCTGCATTAATTCCTGCGATAAGGCCCTGAGCGGCTGCTTCCTCGTATCCGGAGCTTCCGTTAAACTGTCCGCCGCTGAAAAGTCCTTTAATCTTTTTGAACTCCAGTGTTGGGTAGAGCTGGCGTGGATTGATGCAGTCATACTCGATAGCATAGGCATTTTTTACGATTCGGGCATGTTCCAGTCCTGGTACAGAATGGTACATTTCATACTGAACATCTTCCGGAAGGGAACTTGACATTCCACCAATGTACATTTCATTTGTGTAAAGACCTTCCGGCTCGATGAATACCTGATGACGTTTTTTATCTGCAAAACGTACTACTTTATCCTCAATGGACGGACAATATCTTGGGCCTGTTCCTTCAATCATACCGGAGTACAGCGGGGATCTGTCCAGATTTGCACGGATGATTTCATGTGTTTTTTCGTTTGTATAGGTCAGCCAACAGGATTTCTGCTCGATCTGTACGGATTCCGGGTCTGTTGAGAAGGAGAACGGAACTACCTTTTTGTCTCCGAACTGTTCTTCCATCTTGGAATAATCAATGGTGTTTCCGGCGATTCGGGCCGGTGTTCCTGTTTTGAAACGGAACATTTCGATTCCCAGTTTTTTCAGGGAATCAGTGAGATAATTGGCTGCCTGAAGTCCGTTTGGTCCCGTATAGTTGCTTACATCGCCGTAGATGCAGCGGGCTTTGAGGTAGGTTCCTGTACAGAGAACGACTGCTTTTGCATGATAAGTAGCTCCTGAAAAGGTTTTTACGCCCGTGATGTGTCCGTCTTCTGCCAGAAGTTCCGTTACTTCGCCCTGACGGATGGTCAGGTTTTCTGTGTTTTCCAGAGTTTTTCTCATTTCTGTGCTGTAGGCCTGTTTGTCTGCCTGGGCACGAAGGGAATGAACTGCCGGTCCTTTGGACTGATTGAGCATTTTGGACTGAATAAATGTTTTGTCTATATTTTTGCCCATTTCACCGCCGAGAGCATCCAGCTCACGGACGAGGTGCCCTTTGGAGCTGCCTCCTACATTGGGGTTGCAGGGCATTAAAGCGATACTGTCTACGCTGACTGTGAACATGACTGTCTGCAGGCCCAGACGGGCACTTGCCAATGCGGCTTCGCAGCCAGCATGGCCTGCGCCTACTACTATGATGTCGAAAAACTGTTCCAGATTTTTCATGCTTTTTCTCCTCCTCGTATATATTCTTATTTTTTCGTTATTTCTTTATAAATTTGATTAGTTTGTTTTCCCCTGGCAGGATGCTTATTTTTTATATGGACACTATTTTCCCATACAAAATTTAGAGAATATCTCATTAACAAGATCTTCCCCCAGTGATTCTCCAAGGATCCTTCCCAAACTCTCATATGCATCTGTCAGATCTATGGAATAGAAATCTTCAGGCATTCCGCTTTCTATACTATTTTCTACCAGAGAAAGACTTTCCACAGTTTTTAAAAGTTCCTGTCTATGCCGTTCATTTGTGATATAAACTTCATCATTGAAGTTGATCTCTCCACTGAAGAACATTTCCCGGATTTTTTCTTCCAGCTCTGTAATTCCGGTTTCTTCTTTTGCCGAAATCGGTATCACCGGCTGGTCTATTTTACTTTTTAAATCTTCTATATCTATAGCCGATTTAAGATCTGTCTTACTGTAGAGGACAATTGTCTTTTTCTCTTGCAAAATTTTTATGATTTCTTCGTCGTTTTCATCCAGTGGTACTGAGGAATCTACTACATAAAGTATCAGATCTGCATCTGCTGCCATTTCTTTTGCTTTGGATACACCGATCTTTTCCACGATGTCTTCTGTCTGTCGGATACCGGCTGTGTCTGCGATCTTTAATGTGATTCCGTTCAGGTTTATATACTCTTCCAGTACATCTCTGGTGGTTCCTGCAATATCTGTTACAATGGCTCTGTCTTCTCCCAGAAGCAAATTCAGCAATGATGATTTTCCTGCATTTGGCTTGCCAAGAATTACTGTCCGGATACCTTCTTGGATGATTTTTCCGTCTCCTGCTGTCTTTAGCAATTCCTGTATTTTTTCTTTTTCTTCTGCCACGATCTGCTCTAATTCTTCTGGATATCCTGTCAGATCATAGTGCTCCGGGTCATCTAATGCAGATTCAATGTACGCTATATGGTACAGTAATTTTTCTCTGATTTTCTGTACCGTTTTTCGTACTGACCCTTTTAATTGGCTGACTGAATTCTTTAATGAGCACTCGTTTTTGGACTGTATCACATCCATAACGCTTCTGCCTGCGATAAATCAATCCTTCCATTGAGAAACGCTCGCTTGGTAAACTCTCCTGGTTCGGCAATTAGGCACCATTTTTCAGTACTGTCTCCAATACTTTTTTCATTGCCAGAACGCCTCCATGACAGTCAATTTCTATTGTATCTTCACCTGTATATGTCCGTGGACCTCGCATGGCCATGACCAGTACTTCGTCTATCATTTCCTCGCCATCATATATATATCCGTAATGAATCGTATGGCTTGGGACATTCTCCAGAGATTTTTTTCCACCCTTGGAGTGGTACACTTTTGATGCAGTCTCAAAAGCTTCCGGCCCGCTGATCCTGACAATTCCGATTCCCGATGCACTCATAGCTGTGGAAATCGCAGCAATCGTTGTCTCTTCCATTATTCACTCTCCTCTCAAAAGTTCCTCCAACAGGATTGCTCCATAATCCCGGCACAAAAAAAGTTATTCCGGAAAAGCTTTTTACACGCAAAAAACACGTATTATTCACGCTTTCACCTAGAATAACATCTTCTGTCAGTTTCTATATTTATAAATGTGATCTCTGCATTCCGGATGTCCGCTGCAGAAATACAGAAATATCGTTACTGTTCACTGATAATGTTTCCCTATCTTTCTTCGTAAGCAAAGGTCACAGAAAAACTGAGAACAATGTAAACAGTAACGAAATATTTTTTATTATTTCTCTTCAATGATTATAAAAGAATTGCTGTGGAGATTGCAATGATAATTTTTAATTTCACATTTAAGCTTTCACCTGTTTTAAGAAATTTAATAGCTGTTATACCCTTTTGTAAATAATCGGAACATCATATCCGAAGGTTCTCTTTCCATTCACTTCCATACTTTCCGATACCTCCAGACACGCATCTGAGAATTTTTCCCACAGCCTGAATGTCACAACCGGAGTAAATTGCTCACACTGCCACCTTCCCAAAAACCATACTTTTCCTGATATAATGCCGGTGTAAACTTCACAGATTTTCTGAGTTCACTATAATCTACAGTCTTCATAGAATTATAAGAAAACGTATTTTTGTCTTCTCCTTCAGGAATTTCATAAGAAGACAGCATAATTTTATCGTTATTATCTGTAATAAGAAATAGATGTGGTGATACGTGACGTCTTCCGGCCGTCTCATAATAGCTTTCTTCTACAATAAATATTCCAGTAAAATCTTCAGGAATATTTTTATTTTATCATTGCATACTGTATTTACATGCTGTGCATACGGAAATATTTTCCCGGCTTCTTTCATTTCTGTAAATTGCTCTTTATTATCAAAATGCCCTGTCATAAGCTTTACAAATTTTTCAATTTTCATAATGATGACCTGCCTCTCTCGTGCCCGTCAGGCACACTAATCAAGCGGATATTCGCAATCCATATTCGCCACCTGGCTCTGCACCGATAAACCACTTCGCAGTTTATCAGTAAAAAAAGCCGTATCCACAGAGCTTTCGCTCCGGACTACGGCTTATATTTTTTACCACTGAATCAGTAATTATTCCTTTTCAGTTTTACCACTACATGTCTGTAAGGTTCTTCACCCTCACTGACTGTCTCTACATAGCGGTTGCCCTGCAGAGATGCGTGGATGATTCTTCTCTCGTACGGATTCATCGGTTCCAGAACTACCGGTTTTCTGGTTTTCTTCACCTTGAAAGCAATTCCTCTTGCAAGGTTTTCCAGAGTTTCTTTACGGCGTCTTCTGTAATCTTCTGTATCAAGTTTTACTCGGATATAAGTAGACTCTCCTTTGTTTACCACAAGGCTTGTCAGATACTGAAGAGAATCCAGTGTCTGTCCTCTTTTTCCAATGAGGATACCCATATCCTCACCCTCAAAATCTACATCAAGAGAACCATCTGCAGTGTTATATTTGGATGTAATCTCCACTTCTCCAAGATCCATGGAACCAAATACATCGCGAAGAAATACAACTGCTCTCTCCTCAACTTCTTTGATCTTCTGCGGATCAGTAAGGATCTCTACCGGTCTGCCCTGCTTCGGTGCTCTTTCACGTGTTTCTTTTGGCTGACGCTCTTTCGGAGCTCTTGGCTGTTTCTCACGTGCAGGTTTGGCTTTGCCTGGAAATCCCTTACCGGTTTTTCCTTCGGTGCTGCAGCCTTTGCAGGTGCTTCCGCAACTGTTTTCTCCACCTGTACAGTTTCTGTCTTCACCGGTTTCTTCTCTTTTACAGGAGCAGCTTTCGGTACAGACTCTTTCTTTACATTCGGAGTAAACGTCTTGTCTAATTTCTTCTCATCTTTAATAGCGTCCAGTTTCACTGACTCTACCAGATCATTGATTTCCTGCATATCAGAAACTGGCTCGATTCTGCGAACTTTGATCACGGCAGGTTTACTGCCGATTCCGAAGAATCCGGAGCTGCCTTCACTGATAACCTGAATATCAAGCTGGTCACTGGAAGTTCCAGCTCAAGACACGCTTTTGTGATAGCTTCATTCTTTGTTTTTGCTGAAAACTGAATGTAATCCTCCATTACGAACCCCTCCGTTCCTGATTATTTCTTCTTATTTCTCTCATCAAAGTCTCTTACGA
>ENA-OQHY01001173-OQHY01001173.1-human-gut-metagenome-genome-assembly--contig:-NODE-1173-length-11850-cov-6.126077_pt1 | contig 11850 bp, 15 predicted proteins | sample MGYA00242570_ERZ504733 | MGnify/ENA primary metagenome ERZ504733 (study PRJEB26092, sample SAMD00036219) | human gut metagenome | host: Homo sapiens | study: EMG produced TPA metagenomics assembly of...
CTTTATCTGTACGTCTTGGATTTCTTTTAGGCATAAAAATTCAACTCCTGTTTTTTATTTGGAGTGGGATTAGCACAGGTACCAGAAGAACTGAAGTGAAATGGTCCTAAGTGCAAAAAACTGGAAAGGTTATAGAGATACCACTCCTTAGAGGGATTATCTCATAAATTTAGGATACTGAAAAACCGGTGGATTATTCATCGCTTACCTTCAACACGACTGGTCACCCAAAAGCATTGGAGGCTCGCTACAAGGCTCACTGGCGATTACCTTGACCAGACTTTCACTGGCAAACTGATAACAGCTTGCAGAACACACGACTTTCACTCTTTAGGAACGTGCGCCGCCAGGCGCACATAGAAAATTTAAAAAGGCTACTGCACACTTTATAGTGCAATAGCCTTTTTACTCATTTTAATTAAATTACAAAATTTCTCAGATATTTTGTGCTAATTTTAACAGATTTTATCTTTTCATCCAGCGAAGCTTCAAAAGCACGGTCTTCTATTTCTATGCAACCATATCCATCAAACTGAATGTCTGTTAATGCTGAAACATATTTTGCCCAGTTTACATCCCCTAAACCAGGAATCTTAGGTGTCATATAATCCAAAGGATATGCCATTACTCCGGCTTCCTTCAATTTATCCTCATAGACTTTTATATCTTTAAAATGTACATGAAAAATCTTATCTTTAAATTCATATAACGGCTTGATATAATCCATTTTTTGCCAGATAAAATGGGATGGGTCATAATTGATACCTAACATAGGACTGTCCAAAATTTCAAATACTTTTCGCCAGATTACAGGTGAGGTCATTAAATTTTGTCCACCTGGCCATTGATCTTGTCCAAATAACATCGGGCAGTTTTCAATTGCTATTTTTACATTTTCCTGTTCAGCTAATTTCAATATTGGCGGCCAAATTTCTCTCATAAGCTGCAAATTGTCTTCAACATTCTTACTTTGGTCACGTCCTATAAAAGTCGTTACCATATTGACACCTAATTTTGCTGACGCACAAATTACCTTTTTTAAATGTGATACTGCACGGTTTCTTTTCTCAATATCTCCATCCATAGTATTCGGGTAATAAGCCAAAGAAGAAGTTTCGATTTTTTTCTTCTTTGCATAATCCAGGATATGACAACAATATGCTTCATCTGTTAAGACTTTTTCGACATTTATGTGACTCACGCCAGCATATCTTCGCTCTGCTTTTTCCACAGGCCAACATGCAACTTCCACACATTCCAGTCCTGCATCTGCCACCAGATCAATTAATTTTTCATAATCGACATCGTCGTATATGGCACTTACTAATCCTAATTTCATTTTATTCCCTCATTCACTGTCTGATTTTCACTGTATGACCACATTCAGAAGCTTCTATACTTGCGAAAACTGCTCTCATTGCGGATAATACACTTTTTCCACTAATTACAGGTTCTTCATTTTTAACAATAGATTCTACAAATGCATCAATAATTCCAGATTTTGTCTGATTATCATTAGTCTGAATCTTATCAATATCATATAATACTTTTTCAACATCTTTCGTAATGATTTCAATAGCAAATTTGGGATTGGAATATATTTTCATAATTCCCTCTGTTCCATAAAGTACCGTAGAATTGTCTTCTTCTCCATAATAAGACCAACTTGCTGTCATCGTTCCTACAATTCCGTTGTTCATTGTATATATGCAGATTGCATTATCGTCCACCCCGATAAAGTTACCTGCTGCATCTTTTTTATCTAGTGTTCCAACGAATGCTCTTGTCTCCGCTACTGTTGTATCCAACAAATACTGTATCAGATCAGTTTTATGAATTCCTAAATCAGCCATTGCTCCCATTGCAGCTCTTTTTTTATCAAAAAACCAACTGGATTTTCCAGGATCTATGCTCCATGTCTCAGGTCCGCAATGTCCAAAGGTTGTTTTAAATGTTCTGACTGTTCCAATTGCACCATCTGCAATTAATTGTTTTGCCTTCACATGTGCCTTTGCAAGTCTCTGATTCTGACCAATCATAAGAAACTTTCCATTTTCAGACGCTGCTTTTACCATTTTCTCACAGTCTTCCAATGTCGTTGCCATTGGTTTTTCGCAAAGAACATGTTTTCCACAATTTAATGCCTGAATAGAGATTTCCGCATGGGCATTATTTGCCACACAGATACTAACTGCATCAATTTGTTGATCTGCTAATAATTCTTCTACTGAAGAATATGCTGTTGCATCATATTGACTGGCAATTTCAGATGCTCTTTCAAAATTCAGATCATATACTCCGATAATCTTACAGTCTTTGTTTCCTGCATATTCAGGAAGATGTCTGGTCTGTGCAATTTTCCCACACCCTATTACGCCTATTCTTACCATATTTTCCCCCTCCGGTTTTATCAGACACTTTTCTCCAGTGTCTTCATATAGTTGATTGCCTGTTCCGCATATTTATCCATCAAATGAGACTTTGTTTCAAGATCTCCGGACTCATATGGATTGGCTAATCTCGGCATAAATTCCATGGTCAATGGTCCTTTATAACCGATATCTCGGAGCACATAAAACATTTCCTTAAAATCTGTCTTTCCAAGTCCTGCTGCCTCACGTGTATTATCTGCAATATGTACATGAATCAGCCGATCTGCAATCATTCTCAGGCTTGCTCCAATATTATTTTCTTCCAAACTCATATGAAACATATCTGCCATAATCCAGACAGCCGGATGATTCATTTCACATACAAATTTGTATGCTTTTGTTAAAGTATTCAAAAAGTATGTTTCATATCGGTTGATGGCTTCTATTGCAAGTTTTACATTTTTAGATGCAGCATAATCTGCAGCAATTTTCAGATTCTTTTTTGCATTTTCCCACATTTCATCATATGTATAGCCTTCCGGAAGCGCAACTCTTCCCACAGGAGAAGGCACCACAATTATATAAGGAGCACCCACTTTGACAGCAAAATCAACGCTGTCTTTAATATATTGGATCGCTGTATTTGCACACTCCGGATCTCTGGATGTCAGATCTCTTTCTTCTGGAAAGATACCACACAACGATGTGCATTCCATTTCGTATTTTTTTAATAACGAAACCATTCTTTCCTGATCAATTGTATACGGCTCTGCTGCAAATTCTATTCCATCATAACCATTTTTTTTCAGTCTCTGAAAACTGTATTCTATATCTTCGTTTCCTACAATCCATTGTGTCATGCTATATTTATACATAACCTTTTCACCTCGACTTTGTGCTTTTAGTTCTCATCCGGATATAAGATAACCTCTAAACCAACACCTTTTCTCATAGCATCCAGTCCCTCTGCGAATTTAGACATCGGGAGCTTATGTGTGATTATCTTTTCAACAGGAATGATTCCTGCTTCCAGTGTCTTTACCGTTCTGGACATAATATAGTTTCCGATATAGTTACCAAAAATGCTCAATCCTTTTGACACAATATCGTTTTGGCAAATTGTTTCATTTACAGCTCCGTTCTGACCCATTAATACAATTCGTCCACCTTTACATGTATTTACAATTGCATCATTAATCAAAACACCCACTGCATCTACAGAAATGTCTACGCCGCGTCCACTTGTAATTTTAGCAATTTCTTCAGCAAGATTCTGTTTTGTTGGGTCAATAATAATGTCTGCTCCGCAATCCATTGCATATTTTGCTCTATATTCTGAAGGTTCTGAAACAATGATTTTTCCTGCACCATTTGCTTTCATCAGCATAATGAAATACAGTCCAATTGACCACCGCCAAGAATTAATACCGTTCTCCGGAGAACTCTAACCCAATCCATAGCTCCCATTACACATTTTACCGGCTCAGCAAAGATTGCCAGATCTTTATCCATATCATCTGGAATTTTCGTTAATGCTACTTCTGGAGCAACAAAATATTTTGCAAACACTCCATCACAGGTTACACCCATTACTTTTTCATTTTCACACATGTTTGCTTTTCCCTGTCGGCATGATTCACAGTATCCGCATGAATATTCGGTACCAGAACTACTCTGTCTCCTACTTTCAGTCCTTCTACACCATCTCCGATTTCTCTTACAGTTCCTACACACTCATGTCCAAGGATACTTCCCTTTGTTCCAATAAATCCAGGAGGGTTTCCAAGTACATGCACATCTGTACCACAAATACTTGCTGCTTCTACTTCTACCAATACATCATTTACTTTTTTAATTTCAGGTACTGATCTTTCTTCATATGTCCAAGTTGCTAAATCTTTAAATACAATCGCTTTCATTTTTTTGTCACAGTAATTTCTACTGTATCCTCCTCTCTGTAAATAATCACAAATTAATTTGTAGCTGCATTGCGGTTATCCATAATAACTGCCGCAAGTATAATGATTCCCTTAATTACTTTTTGCCAATAGCTGGATACATTTATCATAGTAAGTCCATTTGTCAGTACTCCGATAATCAGCACACCCAGGACAACTCCCCAAAGTTTGCCTTTTCCTCCAGACATACTGGTTCCTCCCAGCACAACCGCTGTAATAACATCCATTTCTGACCCTTCGCCTGTTGCCGGTAATCCACCGCCAAGTCTTCCTGCCAGAATGATTGCCGCAAATCCATTTAAAAATCCGGCAATTACGTATACAGTAATGCGAATTTTGTCTACATTGATTCCTGACCATTTTGCAGCCTGTGCATTTCCTCCACATGAATAAATATATCTTCCAAATCGTGTATGTTTTACCAAAATCATTCCCAAAATTAAAACAATGATCATAAAAATAACTGGAAGCGGAATCAGATTAAACACATAGCCTGTACCTAAAAATGTAAATTTCGGGTTTGTTACACCTATTGGTGATCCTCCTGTAATAATATATGCAAATCCCCTGCATATACTCATTGTAGCTAATGTTGTAATAAATGCTGGTACACGAAATTTTGCTGTGAAAATTCCATTGAACAGTCCAATTGCAATTCCGAGTGCTAAGGCTACAATTAACGTTAAACATGTACTTTCTGTTGTTTTAAATACAATTGCACTAATAACGCCTATAAACGCATACATTGAACCTACTGACAGATCAATATCCCCTAAAAGAATGATCATGAACATACCTAGGAAGATATTCCGGTAATGGAAACCTGTCTGAGCACATTAATCATATTTGAAGTAGTAAAAAAGTTTTGCGTCATAAAGGCAAAATTATCAATTCTGCCGCTAATAGCAGCACAAGTGTCAGCTGTCGTATCATTTCAACTCTTATTGATACTCCGCTTTCTGTTTTTCTATTCGTTTTATTATTCATTTTTTCCCTCAACTTATCGCAGCATGCATTATTTTTTCCTGGTCATAATCCTTCGTCTGACCATCTAATGTTATCTTTCCATCGTGCATAACAATGACTCTGTGACTTACTCTTAAGATTTCCGGAAGATCTGATGAAATCATTATGATACTAACACCCTGATCTGCCAGTTTTCTCATAATATCATAGATTTCTGCCTTGGCTTTTACATCAACGCCTCTCGTTGGCTCATCCAGAATCAGCACATCCAAGTCTAATGACAGCCATTTTGAAATCACCACTTTTTGCTGATTTCCACCACTTAATCTTCCTACAATCTGTTGTCCTCCACGTGTCGCTATCGACAGCGCATTGATATAATGATCTGTGATTTGTGCTTCTTCTCGATCTGATTTCAGCAGCCAGGGCAAATCTTTTAATTTTACAACTGTCAAATTATCCTGCACATTATGCTTTAGAACCAGTCCCAGCTGTTTACGATCTTCTGGTACCATTCCTATTTTATTATTGATTGCATCTTTTGCTGACTTAAGATTTAATACTTTACCATCTTTTTTTATTGTTCCACATGGACTTCTGTCAATGCCAAACAAAACTCTTGCCAGTTCTGTCCTTCCGGCACCTACCAATCCAAATATACCAGTAATTTCACCTTTATATGCTTTGAAACTTATAGGGTCTTTATACTTTGAAGTGATCACATTTTCTGCTTCAAGTACAATTTCACGATTTTCATCTATTTTATATTCTGAATAATTTTCTTTAAATTCTCGCCCTATCATCAATTGAATCAGTTTTTGTTCAGTAGTATCTTTAATATTTAGAGTGTCGATTTTTTCACCGTCTCTAAATACTGTTACTCTGTCTCCGATTTCAAATATCTCTTCCATTCTATGAGAAATATAAATAATGCTGATACCTTCTTTTTTCAGTTTAGCGATCAGCTTAAAGAGCGTTCTTACTTCTCTTTCTGAAAGACTTGACGTAGGCTCATCCAATATAATGATTTTTGCATTATGTGACAGACATTTTGCAATTTCTACACATTGTTTCTGTGCTGTAGAAAGATTTTCAACAAGCTCTGTTGGTGGTGCATCAATCTCCACCATTTCCATCCATTTCAGAGCATCCTGATTCATTTTATTCCAATCAATAAGTCCTTTTTTCACCGGTTCATAGCCCATAAATATATTTTCGGCTATCGTCATATTTTCCATCAGGTTGAATTCCTGGAATACCATGCTTATTCCTTTTTCCAATGCCATTTTAGGATTTGAAAAAGCAATTTCTTCCAAATTTCCTTTTCCGTCATCCAGGTATATGTTTCCTTTATCCTGTTGGTAAACACCCGTTATAATCTTCATTAAAGTCGACTTTCCAGCTCCATTTTCTCCCATAAGAATATGTGTCTCTGCACTGTCTAATTCAAAATCGACATTTTTCAAAATTGGTACATGGGAAAATGATTTGGAGATTCCGGTAGCTTTTAATATTGTTTTTTTCACTTTTTCGTCCCTCAAGCTATATTTTGATAATCTGTGGTCAGATTCCAACTGCCCACAGATCATCTGTTATATATTTTGTTCTAAACAAGGAAGGAAACTTTTATTCTGAAGAATGTAGCATACCTTCTTTTATTTGTTCAGATATTCCTCATTTCTTTCAATAATTTCTGCGCAATTATCTGCAGTTACTAATTCACATTCAATTGCAATATCTTCCACCTTTTCTCCGTCAAGATATTTTACTGCATTCTCAAGAGCTTTATATCCCATTGTATATGGATCCTGAGAAACTGTAGCAACCAGGTTAGTTCCATTCTGGATAGCTTCCATAACTTCCCCATCTGTATCAACTGCAACTACATTAATATCTGAACGATTTAATGACTGTGTCGCTGCATATGCTCCAGTGCCATTTCAGCGTTTGCGCCCCATACAAATTTGATATCACCATTTGCCTGAATGATACTTTCTGTTGCTGCCAGAGATGAACTTCTGTCTGCATTACAATCCTGTTCTGAAACAATTTTTATATTAGGATACTTTTCTTCCATTTTATCTTTGAATCCTTTTGCTCTGTCAGCAGTTGCAGATGCTGCCGGCCATGTCAGAATTGCAATCTCGCCTTCTCCATTCATTTCAGTTCCTATATAATCTGCTGCAATCTCTCCAATGCCGTAATTATCGGAGCTTACAAAACTTGCCACATCCACGCCTTCAATACCAATATCGCATGTTCCAACTGCAACACCTTTATCCTGTGCTTCTTCGATAACCGGAACAATTCCTTCTGAATTACATGGTCCTACAATGATGTAATTTGTTCCCATCTCAACAAAATTTTCTATATCTGCTACTTCCTGCTGCAGATCCCCATCTGCATATTTATAATTAAATTCAACTCCAAGATCTTTTGCTGCATCCTGCATTCCAATTGTTTTAATTTCCCAGTGTTCTACAGCACCGTATCCATGGGAAGCAGAAATAACATATCCATCTGATTCTGCTGATACTGTCATTGCTCCACATAATACCATTCCCATTGTTAACATTCCGATTACCATTTTTCTTTTCATTTTCAAGCTCTCCAATCTTTTAATTTATGAAAATAATTTTTTCAGATATGTAATAGACTCTTCTGTGTACTGATCATAGAATTCTTCCTGTACAATTCCGCTAAATGGATTTGCTGCTGCTGGTAAGAGTTCCATAGAAATCCATCCATTATAATCAATATCTTTTAATGCCTGCGCAATTTCTTCAAAATCAATATGACCTCTTCCAGGTGCTGCTCTGTTACTGTCTGCAATGTGGAGATAATACAATTTCTTTCCTACATTTCTAATTGCATCTCCCATGTTGCTTTCCTCAATGTTCATATGGAATGTGTCACCCATGACACCAACATTCTCCAGTCCTACTTCATTAACCATTTTGAGTGCCATATCAAGTTTTGTTATCAAATATGTTTCATATCGATTCCATGCTTCTAATGTAAGACGAATATTATTCTTTAAAGCATATTCTCCGGCTTCTTTCAGTCCTTCTACTGCCCATTTCCAAGCTGTTTCAAATGGTGCATCAGCGTCAATTTTCATATTCGCTGTCACCTGTGTACTAATTGATTTTGCTCCAATCGCAACAGAAAAATCCACGCACTTCTTCATATATTCTACTGCCTGTTTTCTGATTACTGGATCATCTGAAACAAAATCTCTTTCATTTGTAAAAATTGCACAGATAGAACTGGCTTCAATATTATTCTCTTTCAAAAGTCTGCAGATTTCAGCTGTATCAAATTGATCTGGTTCACCTACAAAATCTACACCATCATAGCCAAATTTTGCCAGTCGTCTGATTCCGTCTGCAATATTCTCACCGGCGTATACCAGTGTGTTGTAAGAAATTTTTACGTTCATTTTCTTCCTCCTTGTTACGTTTTTCATTTCTTTGTGTAACACCATGATATATTGTTTCACTGTTTAAGTCAATCAAAATCTCGTCTCATTGTTCATTTTCGTTGTTTTATACTTTTTTTAAACTGTTTTTTTGTTTATTTTGTCGTATCATGGCACCTGTTTCATGTAACATTTTCATGTAGTTACATTTTTTTATTTCATGTAGTTACATTTTTTTTATTTATTCCTTTTACATTTTGCAATTTTATGCTATAGTAGTATTATAACTTATCAATATACGGAGGAATGTATGCAATCTAAAAAAATTACAATCCGTGATGTTGCAAAAGAGGCTAATGTATCTATTGCAACTGTATCACGCGCATTAAATAATAACTGTCATGTTAAAAAAAATACTTTGGATTCTATTTTTCAGGCAATAGAAAAACTTGGCTATCAATATGGTGAAACAAAATTATCCGATAATACACCATCTGCTTATCCTACCGGCACGCTTCCTCTTACTCAATCAGATGAGCAGACTGATAAAATTCTCCTTATGAATATTCCGGATATGTCAAATCCCTTTTATTCAAAAATTATTGACGGTGTTTTATCATCTGCAAATATGCGCTCTATGTCTGTCGTTTTTACATCGTTTAAATTTAGCTCTGATAACGTAGACAAATTTATTCATATGATTCATCGTTTAAAAGCAAATGGCGTGATTACTTTAAATAGTATTTCTCCATCAGCATTAAAGCTAATTACTTCCCATGTTCCAGTCGTACAATGTTGTGAATATTTTGACAATCCGTATGCCTCCTACGTAGGAATTGATGATTTTGCATCTACCGAACTCGCATTAAACTATTTTCTTTCAATTGGGCGAAAAAAAATAAGTATTATAAATGGACCTATTGAATTTAATTATGCAAGAATACGTCTCGCTGCATATAAATCCATTATGGCTTCTGCTAATATTGATTATCCTTCTAACTGGATTATCCAGTTGCCAGAATTAAATCATGATCTTGCTTTTACATCAATTGTGCAGGTTCTGTCTTCACCAAACCCACCAGACTGCTTTTTCGCCATTTCAGATAATCTGGCTGCTGCTGCTATAAAGGCAGTACAATACTGTAATTTAAAAGTTCCTTCAGATGTTCTTGTCATTGGATTTGATAATACAAATATTTCTCAATTGTCAACTCCATCTATTACTACGATCAAACAGCCTTGTTCTCAACTTGGATATCTTGCTTCTGAACTTCTGATTGAAAAAATCAATAATCCAGATACCGAAATTAAGCAAGTTCAACTACCCACTGAATTAATTATTCGTGAATCTACATCACAGGAATAAATACAAAAAAGACAGTGATTTCGCGCAAACATGAAATCACTGTCTTTTCTTATACATATTTTCAGTCAAAGATTCTCATAATATCCTGATATCGATTCACTACTCGATAAATCTCTACACTGTGAGCACATCTTAAATTCCGGTACTGTCATCTGCAGAATTGGAATAATAATCTCCTTATTACTCATAAGCTGTTTCATTCCCGCATCATATTCTGCACCATTTACTCCAGACGTATATACGTCTATTATTGTCTCATCACGCATGATTTCTCCTCTCCAAAGGAACTGGAACTGTTATTCTTTTGTATATAAATATATTAACATGCAAGTCTTTCTCTTGCAATTCCTTCATAATACTTATTCTATCCAAATATAATTGAAAAAGATACTACTCTGTATCATCTAATACATTTTGCAGAGCTAAAACACATGAATAATGGCTTGCAAATATGCCACAACAAATAGTAACATTTTCTTGCAAAATCCTCTTCAGCAATTTATGATAGATGTATCTAAACTGTTTTACGAAAGGTATTGCTACTATGAAGCTTGCACTCGCCCAAATATCTATGGCCTCAAATATGCAGGAGAATCTGGAAAAATCTTTGTTATTTTGTGATCAGGCAAATGGAACTGATTTACTGTTTTTCCCAGAGATTCAGCTTTCTCCATTTTTCCTCAGTATGAAAAAAGGAACGTTGACTGCTATTGTCTTCAGCCTGATTCTGTGGAAATCTCAAAATTAAAAGAAAAAGCAGCACAGCATCACTATTATCTGTCACCTAATGTCTACCTGGAGCGTCAGGGAAAAAGATATGATACTTCCCTGTGGATTACACCCGATGGACAGTTAGCAGATACTGCCCAGATGATTCATATCGCACAGGCAAAACAGTTCTATGAACAGGACTACTACACTCCTTCCGATACAGGATTTAAAGTATTTGACACACCCTTCGGAAAAATAGGAATCGTCATCTGCTATGACAGACATCTCCCGGAAAGTATCCGCACCTGCACGCTGAAAGGAGCCGATCTGATCATTATTCCCACTGCCAACACGAAAGCAGAGCCAATGGAAATGTTTGAATGGGAAATGCGTGTCCAAGCTATGCAGAATCAGGTGTTTATTGCCATGTGTAATCGCGTCGGAAGAGAAGACGCCATGGATTTCTCCGGTGAATCACTGGTTATTCATCCAAGTGGTGATATTCTTGCAAAAGCAGATGATTCCGAACAGCTTCTCACCTGTGAGATCAATCTCCAGGAAACATCCCAATTAAGAAATAAAATACCTTATCTGAAAACACGCAGACCTGAATGTTATTTATAAGGAGGGACCTCATCATAAATCATGTGGAAATGCCGTTAAGTCTGTAGGAGGATACCATGCACATGCAGCCTGTGCTCTGCTTGATTTTTCCAGATGTTCTCCTACATCTAAACCTGAAGCATTATCCAGTGCTGCCATACATGTAAGATAACCTCCTGCCGATTCTCCCATAACGCCAATCTTTTCCTCATCAATATTGAACCTTTCTGCATAAGCTCTCAGATAACGTATAGCCGCCTTTACATCCTGAATCTGCGTTGGATATTTTCCTTCATTAGATGTACGATATTCATCCAATCACTGCTACTTTTTACCCATTGTTTCATTTCCTCCTTGTGTTTTGCTTTCTGTTTGTTATGGGTATATTTTAGCAACAAAAAAGAGAAACTCTCTCTAAAAACGGAAACGGCACATTTTAATGACCTTATTATA
>ENA-OQHY01001174-OQHY01001174.1-human-gut-metagenome-genome-assembly--contig:-NODE-1174-length-11849-cov-6.242024_pt1 | contig 11849 bp, 14 predicted proteins | sample MGYA00242570_ERZ504733 | MGnify/ENA primary metagenome ERZ504733 (study PRJEB26092, sample SAMD00036219) | human gut metagenome | host: Homo sapiens | study: EMG produced TPA metagenomics assembly of...
CATCGGCGCGCTTGGCACGGGAACGTCGGTCTGGAGGCCAACGGACACGTTATCGGACTTCCGGGGAGTCGATGTAGCCGGCCGGGAAGGCGTCGACGTCGGCCGGGGTATGGGTGTCCACGTCGTAGACGCGCTGCTTGCGCTCCACGGCCAGGTAGTTGTCGTCGAGGTACTTCCACAGGTGCTTGGTCTTCTCGGTGGCAGGAGCCAGGAATGTCTCGTCGCCCTCGTACGGGGTGTAGTTCTTCTGGATGAAGTCGCGGACGTCAATATCCTTCTGCCAGTTGCCCTCGGTGAAGCCGGCCCACGCCTTGGCGTCGAGCTCCTCCTGGGAGACAGCTGCATTTTCCACTGCGGTCATGTCACTCCTTAAATGGGGTTGTAGGTTTCGCATCTTCACGGAACCCTTGGTTCAACAGTGTAGTTGGCACTTGCTTGAGAAAAGCTGAAATTGGGAGTGAGCTATCTCACATTGTTTCTGTGAACGCTACCATTCCAATGGCTTCTAGATATTGATGGGACTATTGCACGTCTCCAGATATGGGAAACCGCTCATACTGTGATGTTCGTATGAGCGGTTCGGTCTTGAGATTGACAGCAGAACCGTATCCGTCAGTTTTCGACCGTCAATCCTCGGGGCGAGCCTGTGCGGGTTTCACGCCGTAGTTCTTCCAGCGCCGGTTCTCCTCCTCCCATCTGGCATTGCGGTCCACCACGATGTCCCACGCATGTTCGGCGTCTTCCTTGGTCTTGTACGGACCCATGCGCTGTTCGATCGGTGAGACCATGCCCAACTCGGCCTGCTTCTTGACGGTGTTGAAATACCACTGCTTCTTGTTATCGTCTGTCATTGGTACCTCCTCAACGGTATTACTTGCTCCCGCTGGCGGGAGCAATATATGTTTATTCCCTGAATGCGTTGGTGACGGGCAGTCGGCGGTCGCGGCCGAACGCGAGGGCCGTGACCTTCGGTCCCAGCGGGTATTGGCGGCGCTTCCATTCGGCGCGGTCCACCAATCGCATCACGGTGTCTACGGTGACCTGGTCGAAGCCGTCGGCTAACAGGTCGGCGCGGCCGTGCGCGTGCTCGATGTATGCGGCGAGCACCTTGTCGAGCAGCGCGTATTCGGGCAGGGAGTCGGAGTCCTTCTGCCGGGGCGCAACTCGGCCGAGGGTGCCTTCTCGATGGAGGAGACCGGAATCATCACGCCGTCCTTCAACGGGATGCCGGTGTTGCCGTCCTCGTTGCCCACGATCTTGAGACCGCCGATGCCGACGCCTGCGGCCGCGGCCTTGTTACGCCAACGGCTGATCTCCCAGACACGGGTCTGAGCAGGTCCTTGATGGGTGCGTAGCCGCCTACCGCATCGCCGTAGATGGTCGAGTAGCCGCAGGCGAGCTCTGACTTGTTGCCGGTGGCCACGGCGAGCAGACCGCGCGAATTGGAGCTGGCCATCACGATCACACCGCGGATGCGGGCCTGCAGGTTCTCGGCGGAGACGCCATCAAGGTCAAGTTGCTGTTGGTAGGCGTTGAACAATGGCTCAATGGGCTGGACCTCGTAATGGGCGCCAATGTTGGAGCCAAATCGGCGGCGTCGTCTTTGGAACCGTCGGAGGAGTACATGGAGGCATGGAGATGCCCCAGACGTTCTCGCCGCCGCATGCGTCGGCCGCCATGGCGGCTACCAGTGCGGAGTCGATGCTCCTGAGAGGCCCAGCGTCACGCCGGTGAAGTGGTTCTTGGCCATGTAGTCCTTGAGGCCGAGCACGCAGGCGGTGTATCCTCTTCGTCCGGGTCGAGTTCCGGAACGATCTCGGCCTGGCTGATGTTCGGCGGCGGAATCGAAGTCCCAGAACGTCAGGTTTCCATGAACATCGGGCTGCGTTCGATAAGCGTGCCGTCGGCGTCGACCACGAAGCTGCCGCCGTCGAAGACGAGGTCGTCTTGACCGCCGACCTGATTCAGGTAGATGACCGGGGCGTTAACCTCGGCGGCACGACGCTGGGCGAGCTCGAAACGGGTGTTGGTCTTGCCTTCCTCATACGGCGAGCCGTTGATGGTGAGCAGCAGGTCGATGTTCTTGGTGGCCAGGTCGGCCACCGGGCCGCCGTCCTGCCAGATGTCCTCGCAGATGGCCACGCCAATGGTGGCGCCGTCCACGTCGAGGGTCACGGAGCGGTCGCCGGCGGAGAAGATGCGGAATTCGTCGAACACGCCGTAGTTGGGCAGGAAGTGCTTGTCGTAGCCAGCCCAGACCACGCCTTGGTGCAAGACCACCAGTCGGTTGCGCGGCTTGGAGGTCTTGCGGTCGGTGCCCACGGTGCCGACCACCACGAACAGATCGCCGAGGCCGTCGTCGTTGAGCTGGGTGGCGAGTTCGTTGGCCTTGTCCCATGCGGCTTGGCGGAAGGTGCGGCGCAGGGCCAGATCCTCGATGGGGTATCCGGTGAGGGTCATTTCCGGGAAAACAACCACTTGGGCGTTTCCTGCGGCGGCTTTACGGGAGTAGTCGAGCACCTTGGCGGCGTTGGCGTCAAGCGCGCCGACGCAGGTGTCGATCTGGGCGAGTGCGAAGCGAAGCTGTGTCATAGATTCTTAGTGTAGCCGCGTATGACGTCGGATTGCCTGTTCTTCCGGCTTGGCGTCATTCATTAGGTCGTTTTTGCGTTCATTAGGTCACTGCAATGCGATATCAGTCGTTGCAATGGCGCGATTCCAACAACCAGTATCGCCGTTCACCGACCTAATGGACGATGAATCGACCTAATGAACGAATGCCACTCCCCTCAGTCAGCTTCGGTCACCGAAACAGGGCAAACTCCTGATCCTGCATGGTTCCGGTGAGGAGGATATGTCTGTGGCGATCATTCCAAGTTCACAGGATACAGCCTCTGCACTTGTAAAGGCAGATAATCTTGTAGAAGGTACAGATTTTGAGATCCAGGATTATAAATCAGAGGAAGTCAGCGGTGTAAATGTTTACAGCTATACAGTTCATTACCTCACTGACAAGAGTGACTATAAATATGTTGTAAATAAATATTTCACAGATAATACAACAGAATTTTACAGTGTTGCAGGTTCTGTAAAGGATGAGAAAGCACTGGCAGGAATCAAGACTTCTGTTGATTCATTCACTATTTCCGGTGATTCTGTACTGAAAGCAGCAGCAACAGGAAAAACTTCAGGAACTACAGCAGGTACAACTGCGGACGGCACTTCAGGAACTACAGGAACAGCGGCAGCAGGTACAGACACAACAGCATCCGGCAGTTCATCAGATGGAAGTTCTTCAGCAGGCACAGACGGTTCTTACAATGGTACTTCATCGGACGGTTCATCAGATTACAGTTCATCAGACTATACTTCTGATGGCAGCAGTGACGGATCTTATGACTATGACGATGGTTCCTCCAATGGATATTATGCAGATGGAACACCTGTAGGAACAGATGATCCGGACTATGATACAGATCAGACAAGAACTATTTACAGAAACTCCGACGGATATCCGCTTGTAATTTATCCGAACGGTGACGGTACATGGTGTGATGATGACGGAAATACCTATGATTTTGCTAATGGTGAGGACGTTTATGATGAGAATGGCGTTGACTATTACTATCATGGAGAACCGGCGTATGTCCGCTATATGCCTAAGAATCAGTAACAGAAAAGTTGAAAAGGACGGCTGCTGTAAAAAACAGTCGTCCTTTTTTGCGCTGACAGAGACCAACCTGTTATTTACATAAGAACGGATGTTGTGGTAGAATAGCAGGGAAAATATGTGTTACTGTGAACGGAGTGAACAGTAAAACAGGTAGATAATGAGGGCTGATGAATGGAATCATATGGAAGATTTGCCGGTGTTTATGATGTTTTCATGGATAATGTAAACTATCGTGAATGGGCAGACTATATTATAGAAACACTGGCTCAGGACGGGATCAGGGATGGTCTGGTTCTGGAGCTGGGATGTGGAACAGGTACTGTGACAGAGATGCTTGCAGATGCCGGATATGATATGATCGGTATCGATAATTCTGAGGAGATGCTTGCAGAGGCTATGGAGAAGCGGGCAGAATCCGGTCATGATATTCTGTATCTTTTGCAGGATATGCAGGATTTTGAGTTATATGGTACGGTTCGTGCTGTGATCAGTGTCTGTGACAGTATGAATTATCTGACGGACGAGGAAGATCTGGAGTATCTTTTTGCGCTGGTAAATAATTATCTGGATCCGGGCGGACTGTTCATTTTTGATATGAATACGATCCATAAATATAGGGATGTGATCGGTGATACGACTATTGCTGAGGACAGAGAGGACGGAAGCTTTATCTGGGAGAACAGTTATGACAGGGAAAATTCCCTGAATATATATGAACTGGCACTTTTTCTTCCAAGAGAAGACGGATTGTATGAGAAGTGTGAGGAGGAACATGTACAGAAAGCGTATTCCATAGAAGCAATCAAGGCTATGATTGTGAAGGCAGGAATGGAACTGGTGGCAGTCTGTGATGCATATACTCATAATCCGGGTGATGAGAACTGTGAACGTCTGACTTTTGTTGCAAGAGAGCATGGAAAAAGTGCACAGAACGGATATCATGGAAGGATTCCGGAGAAACCTGAGACACATCGCGCGGATTGATGCAATTATAGCAGGCCTCTTAATTAATGCATTATTTACGGGAATTGCTATTGATTTGATGTTAAGCCATGGACAAAATGAAAATAATATGAAAGAAATAACAGGAGTAATAAACGAATGAACGATTATATTATCAGAGCAATTGCAGCGAATGATCAGATTCGGGCATTTGCGGCAGTTACTACAGAAACAGTAGAAACAGCGAGACAGGATCACAATACAAGCCCGGTAGCCACAGCAGCACTGGGACGTCTTCTTACAGCAGGTGCCATGATGGGTACATGATGAAGGGGGATAAGGACATCCTTACACTTCAGATTAAGGCAGGAGGTCCTCTGGAAGGAATTACTGTGACAGCAGATTCCAAAGGTCGTGTAAAGGGATATGTGGGAAATCCTGATGTATGTATCCCGGCAAACAGCAAGGGCAAACTGGATGTTGCAGGTGCTGTCGGAGTAGGATTTATGAACGTGATCAAGGATATGGGACTGAAAGAGCCTTATGTTGGACAGGTTGCGCTTCAGACCAGCGAGATCGCAGAAGATCTTACCTATTATTTTGCTACAAGTGAACAGGTACCGTCAGCAGTTGGTCTTGGAGTTCTTATGAATAAAGATAATACAGTACGTCAGGCTGGCGGATTTATCGTGCAGCTGATGCCGTTTGCGGAAGAAAGTACAATTGCGAAGCTTGAGGAAAATGTGCAGAAAATCACATCTGTCACAAATCTTCTGGAAGAGGGGCATACTCCTGAGAGTCTGCTTGAGAAAGTCCTGGAGGGCTTTGATATGGAGATCAATGAGAAAGTTCCTACGGAATTTTACTGTAACTGCAGCAGAGAAAGAGTGGAGAAAGCCCTGATCAGCATCGGAAGAAAAGAACTCAATGAAATGATCCAGGAAGGTAAGTCCATCGAGATGAACTGCCATTTCTGTAATAAGAATTATGAATTTACAGTGGAAGAACTGAAAGAAATCCTGCGTAAATGTAAATAAGAGATGTAAATGTACTGACAGATGGATCTGCCGGAGCACAGGGAAGAAGAGGTAGAAAATGAAAAACGGTTATATCAAAACAGCGGCCGCAACACCTTATATCACAGTTGCAGACTGCAATGCCAATGGAAATGAGATTATCAGACTGATCCATGAGATGGAAAAAGAACATGTGAAGGTTATGGTTTTTCCGGAGCTTTGTATCACAGGCTATACCTGTCAGGACCTTTTCCTGCAGAGACGTCTTCTCGACAGCGCCTGGGAAACTTTGCTGAAGATCACAAAGGAAACTGCTGATGTGGATGCCCTTGTTTTTATAGGTGTGCCTTTCAGAAATCATGGAAAATTATATAATGCGGCAGCGGTTTTAAACAGAGGCGAGATCATTGGGCTGGTTCCGAAAACTTATCTTCCAAACTATGGAGAGTTTTATGAGCAGCGCCATTTTGCATCAGGTCTTGGATGTCTGGAATATGTGGATATTGAGGGAAAGAGAGTTCCTTTCGGAACAGACATTCTTTTTATCTGTGAGGAGGAGCCGGAGCTTGTGGCAGCAGCAGAGATCTGTGAGGATTTATGGGTGACACTGCCGCCAAGCGTTCTCCATGCACAGGCAGGAGCGAATTTGATCGTGAATCTGTCAGCCAGCAATGAGATGGTCGGAAAGGACAGCTACCGCAGAGATCTTGTTTCCGGACAGTCTGCACGTCTGGTGTGCGGATATGTATATGCAAATGCAGGAGAAGGTGAGTCCACACAGGATCTGGTCTTTGGCGGTCAGAATATGATCGCAGAGAATGGAGTGATCCTTGCGGAAGGAAAACGTTTCCACAATGGTATTGTATGCAGTGAGATTGATGTGCAGAGGCTGAACGATGAGAGAAGAAGACTGACTACTTATCAGCCGGCTGACGACAGTGATCATATTAAAGTGTGCTTCCATCTGAATGTGGAAGAGACAAAACTGACCAGAAAATATTCGCAGTATCCTTTTGTACCTTCACGAAAAGAAGAAAGGGATATGCGCTGTGATGAAATCCTGAATATCCAGGCAATGGGACTTAAGAAACGTATGGATCATATCCATTGCCATAAGGCAACAGTGGGACTTTCCGGAGGTCTGGATTCCACACTGGCACTGCTTGTGATCGCAAGAGCCTTTGACCTTTCCGGTGCTGACAGAAAGGATATTCATTGTATTACCATGCCATGCTTTGGAACCACTGACAGAACTTATCAGAATGCCTGCAAATTAAGTCAGTGTCTGGGTGCGACTTTAAGTGAGATTAATATCAAAGAAGCAGTAAATGTACATTTCCGGGATATTGCTCATGATCCGTCTGTGCATGATGTGACTTATGAGAACAGCCAGGCAAGAGAGAGAACGCAGATCCTGATGGACAGTGCAAATCAGGATGGCTCGATTCTGGTGGGAACAGGAGATCTGTCTGAACTGGCTCTGGGATGGGCAACCTACAATGGTGACCATATGTCCATGTACGGAGTGAATGCTTCAGTGCCGAAAACTCTGGTGCGTCATCTTGTACGTTATTATGCGGATACCTGCAAAGATGAGAAGTTGACAGAAGTTCTTCTTGATATTCTGGATACACCGGTAAGTCCGGAGCTTCTGCCGCCTAAGGATGGCAAGATCGCACAGAAGACAGAAGATCTGGTGGGACCTTATGAACTTCACGATTTTTATCTGTACTATATGCTTCGTGCAGGATTTGAACCGGAGAAAATTTACAGACTGGCATGTGAGACTTTTGAAGGAATGTATGATAAGAAGACAATATTTAAATGGCTGAAAACCTTCTACTGGAGATTTTTTGCACAGCAGTTTAAACGTTCCTGTCTTCCGGATGGCCCGAAGGTGGGAAGCGTTGCGGTTTCACCGAGAGGTGATCTGAGAATGCCAAGTGATGCAAGTGTAGCAGTATGGCTGGAGCAGCTTGAGAATATGGATATTTATAGCAATCCTCGTAAATAATGCATTATTTTAGAGGATTGCTATAGAATCACAAAGCGGAGAACGATCAATTGTTCTCCGCTTTTTTCAGTGCTGTTTCAATTGCATTCAAAAGAATCATGGAAGTATACTTCTGATCTTCGGAATATTGGATATTTTCCAGCGACTGGGAGGTATAGATCTGGCTGGCCAGTGATTCCAGAGCCGGTTCCATGAGAGGAAACATGGCTGCGGTGCTTTCACTTAAATTTACCAGACGGATGGAAGTTACCCTGTCAGAGTCAACGGTTACTTCCAGGTCAAAGGTGTTTTCATTCAGGTCGATGGAGGAAGTATAAATTCCCGGTTTGTACCGGCTTTTGGCATCAGCTGAGGCACTTTTTTCTGACCGGGTCCAAACATGAAAAAAAGCACAATAGCCAGGATGACAGCAAGAAGAAGGAAAATGCCGGTGTATATAACTTCCTTCATATGTAGGACTATGATTTTTGTTTTTGCACTCATGGTACACGCCTCCTGGATGGTTTTGTATATTCTATTACAGAAGTACTTAAATTATGATATACTGAAATAATGAATGTTGAGTAACTGACAGTAAGGAGAGAAGAATGTCATTGCAGTTTATAATCGGCAGCTCCGGAGCCGGAAAATCATATTTTGCATATAAAAGGATTATTCAGGAATCACTGCAGCATCCGGAGAAAAATTATTATGTGATCGTACCGGAGCAGTTTACCATGCAGACACAGAAGACGCTGGTGGAAATGCACCCGGGAAAAGGAATCCTGAATATTGACATCCTGAGCTTTGAACGTCTTGCGTACCGTGTATTTGAAGAAACCGGCGGAGATAACAGAAAGGTTCTGGAAGATACGGGAAAAAGCATGGTGCTGCAGAAAATGGTGCAGCAGCACAGAAAGGAACTTGCCTATCTGGGAAGTCAGATGAATAAGCCGGGATATCTGGATGAGGTGAAGTCTCTGGTTTCAGAATTTATGCAGTATGATATCAGAGAAGAGAATCTGGCAGAAATGAAAGAGAAGGCCAAAGATCAGCCATTACTTGAAATGAAGCTTAAGGATGTGGGAATCCTTTATCAGTCATTCAGGGAATTCCTGAAGGGGCATTATATGACAGGGGAAGAGGTGATGGATGTCCTGCTTAAACAGCTTCCTTTTTCCGAAAAACTTAAGGGAGCGGAATTTCTCTTTGATGGATTCTCCCCCTTGCGGGGGAGCAGACGGAGAAGGCTCAGTTCATTTTTTTGCCGAAGAACTCTACCTCCTTGCCGATGAACTGCATCAGTTCATCGAACTGGTCGGGGGTCAGGCTCTGTGCGCCGTCGCACTTGGCCTTGGCGGGGTTGTTGTGCACCTCGATCATCAGACCATCGGCACCGGCAGCGACCGCAGCTTCGCCAGCTCCGGCACCATCCATGCGTGGCCGCAGGCGTGGCTGGGGTCCACCACCACCGGCAGGTGGGTCATCTTGTGCAGCATGACCACACCGGCAAGGTCCAGCGTGTTGCGCATACTGGTCTCAAAGGTGCGGATGCCGCGCTCGCACAGGATGACGTTCTCGTTGCCCTCTGCCATGATGTACTCGGCACTCATCACGAACTCTTCCAGCGTGTTGGCAAGGCCGCGCTTGAGCAGCACCGGCTTTTTCTGGCGGCCAACAGCCTTGAGTAGCTCAAAGTTCTGCATATTGCGGGCACCCACCTGAATGAGGTCCACGTTTTCAAACAGGGGCAGGTGCTCGGTGTTCATGATCTCGGTCACAATGGGCGAACCGGTGGCGCGGCGCGCCAGCTTGAGCAGGTCCAGACCCTCGCTGCGCATACCCTGAAAAGAGTAGGGGGAGGTGCGGGGCTTGAAGGCACCGCCGCGCAGCAGGGAAGCGCCTGCCGCCTTTACCCGCTGCGCGCAGTAGGTGATCTGCTCCTCGCTCTCAATGCTGCACGGCCCGGCGATGACCGCAAAGTTGCCGCCGCCGATCTTGACGCCTTCCACGTCGATAACGCTGTCGTCCGGGTGGAACTTGCGGTTGGCCTTTTTGTAGGGCTCGGACACGCGGCGGCAGGTCTCCACCACCGGGTTTGCCAGAACCCAGCTTTCCGCAATGGCCTTGGTATCGCCGATCAGACCCAGAATATGGGTGTCGCTGCCCTTGGAATCGTTGATCTGCAGGCCCATATCCTCCAGCTCGTGGCAGAACTCGCGCACCTGTACGTCGGGTGCATCCTGTTTGAGTACGATGATCATAGTATTTTGTCTCCTTTGCCTTTTCCTATCCTGTGAAACGGCGAGGGAGATCGGCTCCTTTGCCGCAGCTTGCAGTGTCAAACTTCAGTATTCTGAAGTGCGTGACGCTATGATATCACTTCATGAAACTGAAGTCAAGAGAAATTTTGAATTTTTTCAGAAAAAGTGGTAGAATAGAAACAGAGCAAATGTAAGAGAGGGAATAACAATGGGAAAAGAAGCTAAAACCAACGCAATGCGCATTCTGGAACGGGAAAAGGTGGCCTATACCGCCCACGAGTACCCCCACGAGGAGGGAGTGGCGGTGGACGGCGTGACCGTAGCTGCCAGCATAGGTGAGGACCCCGCCTGCGTTTACAAGACACTGGTAACGCAGGGCAACAGCAAAAACTATTTTGTGTTCGTCATTCCAGTGGCGGCAGAGCTGGACTTAAAGGCCGCTGCCCGCAGCGTGGGCGAAAAGAGCGTGGCAATGATCCATGTGGCGGATATCAATAAGGTCACCGGCTATGTGCGGGGTGGCTGCAGCCCGGTGGGCATGAAAAAGCAGTACCGCACCGTCTTTGACGAAAGCGTGCTGACCCAGCAGAAGGTCTACGTTTCCGGCGGGCGCATCGGTACGCAGGTGTGCTGCGCCCCGGCGGATCTGATCCGCGCTGCCCGCGCCGCCACCGCAAAGATCATTTTTTAAAAATCCGGCGCGATATCTGGGATACATCAACACAGCCTTTACATAAAATATACCTGCCGCATAAGTCATACTTAAAAAGAAAAAGGATGGCGAAACTGCACAAAACTTTCAAAAGTTTTTTGACGGCATGGGAACACAAGGGAGAATTTGCCAAACGCTCTTTGCAAAGCGGTTTTTTTGCCGTAAACTGTATCTAGTACAGGGACGATGCCCCCAAAAACGGGCTTGCATCGCCGCCTGAAAAAACGCTTGCACAGGAAACTGCGGAGGGAAACTTCAATGATGCTGCTGGTGCCGGGTCGCATGGAATGGGGTCACATTCACTGCAATCAGGGGCATGGTGCAACCTTGTGCAAAATGCGCGGACAGAAAAACAGGAAATAAAGGCCGTGGTACAGGTGTACCGCAGCCTTTTTTGTTTGTCGGTCTTGTTGGACAGTTGAGAAAGAGAGGCTCTGGAAAATGGTTCGTAAAGTGGCAGTGATCATGGGTTCGGACAGCGATTGGCCGGTGGTCAAAGGTGCCTGCGCCCAGCTGAAGGCACTGGACATCCCCTTTGAGGCGCACATCCTTTCGGCACACCGCACCCCCGCCGAGGCAGCAGCCTTTGCAAAAAGCGCAAAGGCCAACGGCTTTGGCGTTATCCTGTGCGCAGCAGGCATGGCAGCACATCTGGCAGGTGCTTTTGCCGCCAACACCACCCTGCCGGTCATCGGCATCCCCATGAAGGGCGGCGCGATGGATGGCTTGGACGCGTTGCTGGCTACCGTGCAGATGCCCAGCGGCATCCCGGTGGCAACCGTGGCGCTGAACGGTGCCAAGAACGCCGCATGGCTGGCTGCTGAAATTCTGGCACTGAGCGATGACGCACTGGCTGAAAAGCTGGAGGCTGAGCGCGTATCCATGGCACAGCAGATCGCAGCCAAGGAAGAAAAGCTGCAGAACGAACTGAACGAGCTGTAAAGGAGAACCAATGTCTGATTTTGCATATCCGCTGCATGAGGAGTGCGGCGTTTTCGGCATCTACGACCGTGCCGGTACCGAGGATGTAGCCGCAGCGGCTTATTCGGCCCTGTATGCGCTGCAGCACCGCGGGCAGGAGAGCTGCGGTATTGCCGTCAACGATGACGGTGTGATCACCGGCCACCGGGATCTGGGTCTTGTAAACGAGGTGTTCACCCCGGAGGTGTTGGCAAGCCTGTCCACTACCACGGCACACATGGCCACCGGCCATGTGCGCTACGCCACCGCCGGCACCCGCGTCCGCGCC
>ENA-OQHY01001175-OQHY01001175.1-human-gut-metagenome-genome-assembly--contig:-NODE-1175-length-11843-cov-1.842608_pt1 | contig 11843 bp, 17 predicted proteins | sample MGYA00242570_ERZ504733 | MGnify/ENA primary metagenome ERZ504733 (study PRJEB26092, sample SAMD00036219) | human gut metagenome | host: Homo sapiens | study: EMG produced TPA metagenomics assembly of...
CAATACCGCATAATTCTAAGTGCCGATACGGCGAGCGAGGTGCGGCAGATGCCAAGCCAAAAGCGCAGATAATACTGGATGTCTTATCGAGCATTTTGGCAACGCAGATGCCGTGCCGCAGCCGCCGAAGCGGTGCTTAAGCCGCTAGGCGGGAATTGTGCGGTGTTGCCATAAAGAACGCACGGACGAAAAATATTCCGGAAATCCATGTACAAATGATGGCGAACGGCAACCGAACAACAGACAGCACAAAAGCACCCCCTGCACCAAAAGCACAATGCTTTCCGGTGCAGGGGGTGTTGTGGTTCAGTTCAGCCGGTCAGCCAAAACCATCAATCTTCGATCGTGATTTGGTGATGACAGGCATCTGTTTGGGCTTGTTCCAGGTTTCAGGGCCGTAAGTGGCTGGTTGGCAATGGCGTCCAGCACATCAAAACCGCTCTCCATTTCGCCAAAGGCGGCGTAACGGCCGTCCAGCTTGGCAGCATCCTTGTGAACAACAAAGAACTGCGTGCCGGCGGTATCAAAGTCATCATCGCGCGCCATAGAAAGGGCACCGCGGATATGCTTGAGCGGGTTGTTGACGCCATTTTCCGTAAACTCGCCCTTAATATGCCAATCACTGTCCGTCATGATGTCATTGTCCGGCGAACCGCCCTGAATGACATAATCCTTAACGATGCGGCACCAACACAAACCATCATAAAACCGCTGCGTGCAGTTTTCACAAAGTTTGCCACGGTGAGGGGGGCATATTCCGGGTATAGCGTAAAAACCATAGTACCAAAGTCCCTGGTTTCAATCGTGCAGCGCATTAGCCGACCTTCACATCCTTGAAGAACAGGTTGCCGGAAGCAGTCATGTAGAAACCGCTGATGTTGTCATGCATCAGGTAGTTGTTGGACTTGTAGTACAGGGGCAGAACAGCGTAATCGTTGGAAACGATAGCGTCAGCCTGCAGGGTCAGCTCAGCAGCCTTGGCCGGATCGTTCTCAGCCTTGACCTGCTCAACCAGAGCGTCATAATCGGCGTTGGAATAGAACAGGTTGTTGGAAGAATCGCCGGTCTTGCACAGGGGCAGGAAGCTCATGGGGTTCACGTAGTCAGCGCTCCAGCCCATGGCAGCAACCTGATAGTTGCCTTTCTGAACGTCGTCATAGAAGATGCTCCACTCGTTGGAGGAAACTTCAACATTGATGTTCAGGTTGTTCTTCAGCATTTCAGCCATAGCTTCAACGACCTTCTTGACGGTGTCGTTGTCGTAGTAGCTCAGGGTCAGAGTGGGGAAGCCTTCGCCGTTGGGGTAGCCAGCCTCTGCCAAGGCAGCCTGGCGCCCTCAACGTCAGCGGTAGCGGACAGGCCAAAGCTTTCGCGGCCTTCGGTGATATCCTTGCCATCAACAGAGTAGCCGGGGGCCAGGAAGCTGTAAGCGGGCTGTGCATCGACCTGCACAACGTTGTCGATGATGGACTGACGGTCGATGGCCAGGCAGATTGCCTTGCGGACCAGAACGTTGTTCACAGGCTCGGCAGAGCAGTTGAAGTCATAGTAAACAGTGCCGTAGCTGGGGCTGGTCTGCACACCGGCATTCTCGGCCTTCAGGCGGGCAAAGTCAGAGGAAGGAATGCTGGCAACGCCGTCAACCTCGCCGGACTCGTAAGCGGTCAGAGCAGTTGCCTGATCCAGAACGTAGCGGAAGGTGACCTTCTGCAGGGAGACATTCTCAGCATCCCAGTAGTTCTCGTTCTTTTCCAGAATGACGTTTTCGTTCATGCTCATGCTGGCGATCTTGAAGGGGCCGTTGCAGATATAGGTATCTGCTTCGGTGGACCACTTGTCGCCGTTGGCTTCAACGGTGGCCTTCTGAACAGGGGAGAAGGTCCACATGCTCAGGATGTCGATGAAATAGGAGGTGGGCTGAATCAGGGTGATCTCCAGGGTCTTGTCGTCCAGAGCCTTCACGCCCAGGTCTCAGCAGTGGCGGTGCCGTCGTAATACTCCTGAGCATTCTTGATGTAATCGGTAGCCATGCTGACGTACTGTGCGGCGGTGGCCGGGGTCAGAACGCGCTGAATGGTGTAAACGTAATCTTCAGCGGTCAGGTCGCTGCCATCGCTCCACTTCAGGCCGTCGCGCAGGTGGAAGGTGTAGGTCAGGCCGTCGTCGCTGATATCCCAGCTTTCAGCGTTGCCGGGAACCAGGGTGCCGGTGCTGTCATAGGTAACAAGGCCTTCGAAGCAGTTGATCAGAACATACTGTGCGAAGGAGTTGTTGGTCACGCTCGGATCCAGGCCGTCGGGAATGTTGTTCAGAACAAAGGTCAGTTCCTGGGCGGCATCACCGGTAGACTCGGAGGAAGCGGTGGTGGAAGTTGCTTCGCTGCTGGCAGCAGAAGAAACATCGGAGATGTTCTGGGGCTCATTGGAAGCGCCGCAGGCGCTGAGCAAGGAGACCGCCAGCGTGCCGGCAAGAGCGGCACTGATGACTTTCTTTTCATGTGTATCCCCCTCGAAAAAAAAATAATGTATGTTTGCCGTTCCTTTGCACCGGCAGGGCGCAGCAAACCGGGGCAGGGGAGCCAAAACGGAACAGCACCGTGTTGCACATCCCGCTTTGGCCGCCGGTACCCGTTTGCGGCAGGCTGCCGGAACAAGAAACGGAGAAACCAAAATAAAAAGGCTTAATACAGGTGGCAGGCCACAAAATGGCCGGGTGCGGCTTCCTTCATGGCCGGGGTCTGCTCGCTGCAAATGGGCTTTGCATAGGGGCAGCGGCCACAGAACCGGCAGCCGGGTTTCGGGTTGACCGGGCTGGGCAGATCGCCCTCCACACCGGCGCTCGGCCATGGGCGCGGGCCAGCTTGGGGTCCGCGATGGGAATGCAGCGCTTCGAGCAAGCCCTTGGTGTAGGGGTTGCAGCGGGTTTTGTAGATCTCTTCGGAATCGCTGCTTTCCACCAGCTGGCCCAGATACATCACGCCGATATCATCCGAAACGTAACGCACCATCGAAAGGTCGTGGGCGATAAACAGGTAAGAGGTACCTTCGGCCTGCTGGTAGTCACGCAGCAGGTTGACGACCTGCGCCTGAATGGAAACGTCCAGTGCGGAGATGGGCTCATCACAGATGACCAGCGCGGGGTTCAGCACCAGGGCGCGGGCAATGCCGACGCGCTGGCGCTGGCCGCCGGAAAACTCGTGGGCATACCGTCCGGCGTGTTCTGCCGTCAGGCCAACGCGGTTCAGCATGGCAAAGACTTTTTCGTCAACTTCCTGCTTGCTTTTGCAAACATGGTGGGCTTTCAGCGGCTCGGCAATGATATCGCGCACCGTCATACGGGCGTCAGCGAAGCATACGGATCCTGGAAGATCATCTGCATGTTGCGGCGCACCGGCTGCATCTGGCGGGGCTTGAGGTGGGCAATATCCTGTCCGTTGAAGATGATCTTGCCCTGCGAAGCTCATAAATGCGGATGATGGTGCGTGCGCAGCTGCTTTTGCCGCAGCCAGACTCGCCAACCAGGCCAAAGGTGCGGCCGCGGCGCAGCGTAAGTTGACGTCATCTACTGCATGAACTTCCGCGTGCGGGCCGACAGAAAAGAATTTTGTCAGGTGCTCTACCTGAAGAATGGGCTGTTCCATTAGTGTGCCTTCCTTTCGGCTTCTGCCAGTTTTTCATGCAGAGGATTGCCCTCGGCCGGGGGCGTCCGGCTGCAGCAGCCAGCAGCGTGCCTGACGGCTGCCAACCTGGACAAACGGCGGGCACTCGGCTGCGCAGATGTTGCGCGCAAACTGGCAGCGGGAAGCAAACGGGCAGCCCTTGGGGGGCTTGGTCATATCCGGCGGGCTGCCGGGGATGGACTGCAAGCGCTCGCTCTTATCCTTGGTCAGGCCGGGGATGGAGGCCAGCAGACCCATGGTGTAGGGGTGCAGCGGGTTTTCAAACAGATCGTTGATCTCCGCTTCCTCCATCACAAGCGCCGTACAGAACAACAACGCGGTCGCACAGCTCAGCCACAACGCCCAGGTCATGGGTGATAAAGATGATGCTGGTACCGTATTCCTCCTGCAGGGAGCGCATCTGTTTCAAAATCTGGTGCTGGATGGTCACATCCAGGGCGGTGGTGGGCTCGTCCGCAATCAGCAGATCGGGGTGGTTGGCCAGCGCCATGGCGATCATGACGCGCTGGCGCATACCGCCGGAAAATTCATGCGGGTAGGATTTCAGCCGCTTTTCGGCTTCGGGAATACGTACTTCGCGGAACAGCTCCAGCGTGGCAGCCTGCAGCTCGTCGCGCTTCATCTCCGGGTGGTGTACATGGATCATTTCGGCAACCTGTTGCAATCGGGATCAGCGGATTCAGGCTGCGGACATGGGTCCTGAAACACCATGGCGATCTTCTGGCCGCGGATTTCGCGCATCTGCTTATCGCTGACTTTGGTCAGGTCGGTGCCTTCAAATTCAATTTTGCCGTTTTTAATGCGGGCAGTATCGGCCAGCAGGCGCAGGATGGACATGGAAGTAACGCTTTTGCCGCTGCCGGATTCACCAACGATACCAAGGATCTCGCCCTTATGCACTTCAAAGCTGACGCCGCGCACAGCCTGCACTTCGCCGGAGGAAGTCATAAAGGAGGTTTTCAGATCCTCTACCTTCAAAATCGTCTCGCTCATTTTGCTCTCCTTACTTCTTCAGCTTCGGGTCCAGTGCATCACGCAAACCATCGCCGACAAAGTTAAAGGCAAACATGATCACACAAATCATCAAAGCAGGGATCAACAGCTCGTGCGGGCTGGTGCGCAGGTTGGCAGATGCATCGTTGCACATGGTGCCAAGCTGGCCAGCGGGGGCTGCAGGCCGATGCCCAAATACCCCAGGAAACACCTCCATAAAGATGGCAGAGGGGATGAGCATGGTAATGGTAACAAGGATGGAGCCGAGCGCGTTGGGAATCAGGTGGTCAAACAGAATCGTTGTGGCAGAGGAACCAATGGTCTTGGCGGCAAGAACGAATTCCTGCTGCTTCAGGCTCAGGATCTGGCCGCGCACAACACGGGCCATATCCACCCAGTACACGCTGCCCAAGGCAACAATGATGCTCTGGATGCCGGCACCCAGCACCTGCATGATCAGGATAACATACAGCGTCAGGGGAATGGTGGAGATAATATCCACAATACGCATCATGATCATATCCACGGTGCCGCCCAGGTAACCGGAAATACCGCCGTACAGAATGCCGATGATGAGGTTGACGAACGCAGCCATCAACAACCAGCATGGAAATGCGGGATGCCGTACATCAGGCGGGTCAGTACATCGCGGCCCAGGGCGTCAGTGCCAAGGATGTAGGATTTGTTCCACATCGTCTTGGACGGGTAGATGCTGCCGGTGGCTTCATCGGCAATGACATAGGGGCTGCCGCCGTAATACAGGGCAACCTCGGTGCCGTCGGCATCAAAGATGGTCATGGATTTATCGGATTCATCGCGCACCTTGCGCAACTGGCCGCTCAGTTTGCCGTCCGGGGTAACGGAGATGACTTTCAGGGCGGTGGTAATGTACAGGTAGTCACCGTTGGGGATCTGGTATACCTTCATGACCGGCGGAACGTTGACAACTTCCAGATTCTGCACGGAGTAATCATACGGGGTAAACAGGGGGCCGACCAATGCAAAAAGCATCAGGGCGATAATAATCACAAAACCGGCGATGGCCGTCGGCTTGCGGCGGAAACGGAACCAGACGTCACCTGCAAAGGTGCGGCTTTTAGACCAGATTTTTTCACGGTCGCTGTTATCGGTAGCAAGCGGTTCCCACTTGTTCTGTGCGGTTAAATCTGCCATAAGTGTTTTCACCTTTCCTCAACATTACGCGTCAAACTTGATTCTTGGGTCGATCAGGCAGTAGAAGATATCGACCAAAAGCACCATTGCCATCAGGAACGCAGCAAAGAAGATGGTAACGCCCATGATGGTGGTGTAGTCGCGCTGGGTCACGCTGTTTACAAAGTAATAGCCAATGCCGGGAATGGCGAAGATCTTTTCTACAACAAAGCTGCCGGTCAAAAGGCCAGCCACCGTGGGGCCAAGCACCGTGATGACGGGGATCAGCGCATTGCGCAGGGCATGCTTGGTAACAACGGCGAACTCGGTCAGGCCCTTGGCGCGGGCGGTGCGGATGTAATCCTGGCCCATAACTTCCAGCAGGCTGGAGCGCATCAGGCGGGCCAGGTAGCTGACGGAATAGCCGCCCATGGCGATGACGGGCAGGATGTAGCTCTTCCAGCTGTCCAGGCCGAAGGTAGGCAGTACGTTCAGCTTAAAGGAGAATACATAAATCAGCACGGAGGCGATCACGAAAGACGGAATGGTAACGCCGATGGTGGCAATGGCCATCAGCAGCATATCCTGCCATTTGCCGTTTTTCAGCGCGGCCAGTATGCCCATGGGGATGGAGGTAAGCAGCACAAACACCAGGGTGACAAGGCCCAGCTTGGCGGATACCGGCGCACCGGTGGCAATAAAATCGTTGACGGTTTTGCCGGTATATTTATAGGAAGGGCCGAAATCGCCATGCAGCAGGCTGCCCAGATATTTGACAAACTGCACCGGCATGGGCTGGTCCAGGCCGTACTTGGCTTCCATGGCCTGGGTAACCTCTTCCGGCACGCCCTTGGTGTTGGTGAACGGGCCACCGGGAATGGAGTGCATCAGGGTGAAGGTGATCAGAATGATCATGAACATGGCAATGATCATGGTTCCGATGCGCTTCAGGATAAATTTAACCATTACGTTTTCCTTCTTTCGTGTGCACGGCCGCCGCACAGGGAATGGCGCCCCGACGGCTGCTCTGTGGGCACAGTGTGCACATGCGTTGTTCCTGGCGGCGGTACAGACTGACAATCCAGCCGCCTTATAATTATTTTATTATATAGCGGCAGCTTGCGGTTGTCATCGATTTTTATTCATATTTTTTTCACCTTTATAAAAATATCCGATTTGCATATAAAACAAACGTTGACGGTAAGAAAATGTGTAGAATAATACCATGGATTATGAGGAAAAAAGCGATGAACAAAGTAAATGTGTCCTCGTAGTGAGAACAAAAAAGAGAAAATACGGGAATGAATACAGTATTGCCGACCCGGAAAGTTGGAAATTACAGCGGGGCGGGCTTTGTATGGGTGGTTTAATGGTTTAAAGCTCTAGTGAATGGCTGTGATGGTTGAAACAAAGAGCAATGCTCTGCCGCTGGAACGTGGGAAAGCGCTTCCGGCGCAAAATCATGGGATCACTGCGGAATGGCAGGGAAACAAGCAGAGTACAGGGGGATGTGGTGGACTGTTTATGTGCGGAAAAAGGAAAAGTGAGACGAATGGAGGCGGACGAAGAACATACATAAGCCCAAAGAGACGCCCAACTCATCAAGCGAAACACGGCACGGAAAAGCATAACGGCCACAGCGAGATGGCCGAAACACAGACCAAAATGCAAAAAGGCAATGGAAACGCAGCAAAATAGCAGAGGTGAGGAACAACAGAGCAAAATATCTGTCCTTGAATGGAATACACAAAATACAGGGAGTGAAAACGGCGTATGCAAGCCCGCCAAAACTGTATATATAACGCAAAATCTCGAATATATATACAGTTTAACGGTAAAGACTCCTCCGATGATAAAAGCGTAAAAATCGGCTATCCATGGCACAGGAAGCCAGGATGGCGGCAGGCGCTGCAAAGTCAAAAGATGCAGAATCTTTCCCGATATGTCCTCCATTCAAAAACATTTTTGCTCTGCATCTCCGATTCCCGTACCTGTTCGGGGGGAGTTTTGGTATTTCCGTATCAGATAGAAAACAGCAGGCCTGTGCTGCGGCAGTACAGATTTGCGGGGCGTTCTGCTTTCCCTATACCGCAGGGGGGCTGCATATTGCAGAAAAATTACCGTTTCCCCGGTGCAGAATGGATGGCATATTCATTTATAGTGTGATAGAACGATTTCATTGAGTTAGTCAAAACTAATGTGGCAGCAAAGAGCAGCACCACGAAAGAATGGCTGCCGGAAACCATGCCGGAACCCACGGTCCACAGCAGAATGTTGAACACCGTCACAAAAGCGCTGGCATGAAGTGCAACGGTTATAAAGTTATAAGCAGCCTGAAGGCATTGCCGCACATGGTGCAGGGAGGGTTTTTAAGCGATTTAAGGAGATTTAGAGATAGGAATGGGGCGATGGGCAGAATGTTTAAGCCAGACACGTAATTTCGCTAAAGCCCGGTTTAGCGAAATATAGAGGAGAGACAAAACAATCATCCTTATCACACGAATTGCACTACTACTACTAAAAAGCGCAGAATCCACTGTCGCCATCGAACCAATAGTACCGTACAGTATCAAGATTTTCATCTCATTTTGATACTGTACAATACGATCGGAAGTCTGCTGGATCATTACTTTTGTGGCGTCAATCTGGCTTTGCGTTTCCGGTTCATATCGCGCAGGTCAATGCCGTCTGCCAGAATGCCGCCAGAAAAGCTGGCGTGCGCCGCTGCACAGGCTGCGCTGGCTTCGTCACCATCAGCATTATGCTTTTGATGGACCCTGCAGTGGATGCAGTGGGTGGCTGGACAACGCGGACGATGTATCAGAGATCATGCAGCGCTCATCTGTCGGTTCCCGTTTTGCCGTATCATTCTGCTGCTTTAACAAGAACGAAAATCTTTACGGCGGCAAAGAAATGCTGTATACTAAGGTGTAAAGACATCTTGGAGAAAATACTGTGGACAGGGAGCAAATGCTATGAATGACGAAAAAATCACCCTTGATCTTGTGATTGATGTGCAGAAAGATTTTATTACCGGGGCACTGGCCAACACACAGGCGCAGGCCAATGTGGCGCACCTGGCAGAGACCGCGCGGGCACACGCGCAGGCCGGGCACTGGATGTTCTTTACCCGCGATACCCACCAGGACAACTACCTGACCACGCGGGAGGGCCGCAGCCTTCCGATCGAGCACTGCATTGAGGGTGAGGATGGCTGGAATTTTGCGCCCGAACTGGAAAACATCATGGCGGACACCGAGCCGGAAGTGTGCCACATTGTGGACAAACCCACGTTCGGCAGTTATATGCTGCCCAGTGAGATTCTGGATGAACTGATGGCACACAACAAGGCTGTTGAAGATATTGAAAAAATTGTTATTTATGGCTACTGCACCGATATCTGCGTGATTAGCAACGCCATGGTACTGCGTGCAGCTTTCCCGGAAACAGAGATCGAAGTTTTGTCGGACTGCTGCGCCGGGGTAACGCCCCAGAGCCACCAGACCGCGCTGGATGCCATGCGGGCCTGCCAGTTTACAATCATATAATAGGTGATGAAATAAAAAATACCGTGCAGCTTTTTTTGAACTGCACGGTATTTTTATCTGTTTGTCAGCTGACGCAGCTGGTTCAGGTCCTCCCGCGTATCCACATCCCTCAGTTCAGCATCGTTCCGGGCGGACACAAGGCAGACGGAACCGGGGTGGGCCCGCGCAACGGCATTGCCGCCGCGGCCATCCGGCAGGTGAAGCAGCTCCGAAAAATAATCCGCGCCAAACAGCACTGGGCTCCGGGGGTGCCATCGGCAGCGCACAGCCGCACAATGGCATCGGGGGCGCTGCCAGCGCCAGTGCTTCCACACTTGCTGCGTGAGCAGCGGCTGGTCCCCCGGCAGAAACAGGCAGCCGCGCAAAGCGGGCTCTTTTCCCAGCAATGCCGCCAGCCCCAGCCGGACCGTATCGCTGCGGTAGGGCTGCGCGTGGCGCAGAACGGGGACGCCCTGCGCGTTACAGAGCGCCTCAACCTCTTCCGAGCGGGTCACGACAATGCGGCAGGCCAGCAGCGGCAGGGCGGCTAAAGCCAGCGCATTGGCGATCAGCGGTGCACCGCAAAAATCCGCCATCAGGCTTGTTTCCGCCGAACCGCCGCCCCAGCGGACGCCATGACCATGCAGCCGAGAGCGGGCGCGGGATCGTCCAAATCCACCACAAAGCATCCTGCCGGGCGCACAGTGCGGTTAAAAATGGGGTATCCTGCTTACGCACAATAGCGAGAACGCGCTTTGCATCCAGCAGCGCTTCCACTGCCTGCCGGAATTCGGGGCAGCTATTTTCCAGATAACCGAGTTCATCCAGCACCGCCCATTCGCTCTCCCCTGCCGCCATGCGGTGCAGGCGGGTACTCCCAGCAGCAAAAAGCCGTCCGCCACGGGGCGCATCCGGTTTTCGCCTGGGGGCAGTGCCGGGTCAAAGCGGCCGATCACCGCTATTTTTCCGTCCACACTTTCTCGAATTTCCACACGGTCCGCAGGGTACGCTGCTGTGGTAATTTCCTGTGCCCCGGGGCAAAGCAATGGCACCAGCGCACGCAGCAGGGTGGTTTTTCCCGTACCGCGTCCGCCGGTCAACAGCAGGTGGCGCTTACCGCTCACCCGGAAAGAACTTATAATAGAGCTCGCGGTCAGTCTGTACACAGGCATCACGGTAAGCCTCATACCTTTCCATAAAATTGCGGGCTTCATCCGTCAGGGTGCTGCCCCCGCCGCCGCGCCCGCCAATGGTTTTGCGGGTCAGCGCAAAGCCCAATTCTTTTTCTGCCCGCTTGACCATGCGCAGCGCTTTGGAGTAAGAAAGCCCCATGGCCTGTGCCGCCGCCCGCAGTGAGCCGGTCTCTTCAATCCGGTGCAGCAGGCGGCAGGGCCTTCGCCAAAAAAGCGCTCGCCGATATCATCGCAGAGCATCACATGAATCTTCGGTTTCATTTTTCTTTCCTCATAACGGCAGCAGCGCCAGCCGCACCCGGCCCGTGCGGTCGGTCACGGGCACCAGTTCCAGCGGGCCGTATACTGCTGCCAGCGCGGATTGCAGCGCTTCAACCGGGTCGGTTCTGGGGTACAGCATAGCTCCAACCTGCCCGTTTTGCAGCACGATCAGCGTATCGCACCAGTCCAGCATCAGCATGGGGTCATGCAGCAGATCAGCGCTGTTTTGCCGCTTGCATGCACAAATTCTGCCAGCAGCGCCGCCATATGGCTGCGGTTGGCAAGGTCCAGGGCGCTGTCCGGTTCATCCAGTAGCAGCAAAGGCGCATCCTCCACAAAGGTACGTGCCAGAATACAGAGCTGGCGTTCACCGCCGCTCAGCGTCAGGTAGTCCTGCTCGGCTTTATCCGCCAGGCCTACCGTGCGCAGGGCTTCTTCCGCTGCCGCACACATGGCAGCGTGGGGCTTTGCAGCACGCCAAGGCGGGGGTTGCAGCCCATCAGCACAACTTCCCGTGCAGACATGGACACCGAAATTCCGCTTTGCTGCGGGATGTAACTGACCGTTTGTGCCAGACACCTGGTAGAAAGACTTCCAGCGGCACACCATCCATCAGGCAGCACCCCGTATGGGGCAAAAGCCCGGCCACTGCGCGCAACAGGGTGGTTTTTCCGCTGCCGTTCACCCCCAATATTCCCACCAGCTGGCCGGGGGTATCTATCGTAAAATGAACATTTTGCAGGATGTTCTTATCGCCAAGACGGACGGCCAGATTCTCCACAGTGAACATTACCGCGTCTCCCTCCCCGGCTTTATAATAAGGTAGAGCAAAAACGGAACACCCAGCAGCGAGGTGAAGATACTGACCGGTAGTTCGGTTGCCGCCACCGTTTTGGCAATGGTATCCGCCGAGTTTGAAACTGAAGAAGGTGAGGACCTTGAGCCTAACGCAGTAGCTACATACGATTTTGCATACACACCGAAGCTCCATGTCGGTAAATTCACCGTGAGAGGCGAAGTAGAGTGGGCAGCAGATAT
>ENA-OQHY01001177-OQHY01001177.1-human-gut-metagenome-genome-assembly--contig:-NODE-1177-length-11822-cov-6.243181_pt1 | contig 11822 bp, 12 predicted proteins | sample MGYA00242570_ERZ504733 | MGnify/ENA primary metagenome ERZ504733 (study PRJEB26092, sample SAMD00036219) | human gut metagenome | host: Homo sapiens | study: EMG produced TPA metagenomics assembly of...
TGGAAGTACCTGTCAGAATTTTCCGCTATGATTATCATAGTTGACAGATATTGTTCCACCATTTTCTACTTTCAATCTGTCCATATATGGAAGAATCTCTCAGATTCAATGTTCCGCCATTTTCTACTTTTATCTTCACACTGCTGAGAACCTTCATATTGACCATTGTAAGGTTACATCCAGCCGGTATGATCAATGTCTGAGTTGTAGCTTCTCCCTCTGAAACAGCATGTCCCAGTTCTCCATACGTACCGCTGGTATGAGAGCCATACCAGGCTTTAATCTCTGCCGGGACTGTTACAACATTATCCGTATCATTAAAATTAGGAATTAACCATGGATCCATATCATACATATATTTTCCGTCTGCAGTCTTGGTTGCATTGGCAAGCTTCAGATGATCTGCCAGTTTTTCATTCTTACTGTAGATTTTAAATGAAAGTGGATCACTTGTCACTGTACGCCCTGATTTATCGGTTACTGTGACGCTTACCAAATAGTTTCCTACATCTTTCGGAGTACCATTGAGAGACAGAGAACTGTCATATGGTGAATATGTTCCCTTCATTCCACTGTCAATAACTTTACCATCTGCACTGACAATATTCACTGTTGTTTCTGTATCAATGTCTATATCTTTTAAATTCTTCCAATCATTATCGCCAGGATTATTGTTATCCAGGATATCTGCTGCCTGTACAGTTACATAACTGTTTTTATTGGAAGTAGTTGAATTAGAAGCACTGGTAACCGCATCATATTTTTTCTGTCCTGTAACAGCGCTTTCAAAATATCCGCTTAATCTAATATGAAGAGTATTTACTCCATTGGAAGCACCGCTAATATTGGTTTTTCCAGAAGCAGTTTTTTCAACTTTAAAATTTTCTCCCTGTCTGGTTACTTTGAGATATAAATCATGATATCCGCTGCTTTTTATTGTAAGAACATTTCCGGTATAAAGCTTGGTTGGATCAAAAACAATTTGACCATTGTTTTTGTCCAGATAATACCCCCGGTTACTAAAAAGTGAAAGTTTACTTCCTACTTCAGCCCACTTTTGTTCGTCTACATCTATTTCTGTAATATTTTCAATATAACCAGTCGCACCGTTTTCGCCTGTTGGTTTAAGAACCATATAATTTACATTAATATCTTTCTCGTAGCTTCCGTCAATTTCCGGAGCATCTTTGGGCTGTTCAGGTTCAGTCTGTGAAGTTACTCTTTCAACAGCCCATTGCTTTCCGGTTCCTGTTACCTTTAAAGTAAGATCCTTGTATCCGGTACTGGTGATTACAATCTGATCGTTTACTGTAAAAGAATCCGCCGAAAATTGAATATACTGATCCGTTGAATGCATATAATACTCTCCCTTTTTTAAAGAGGAAGAAAAAAATACTTTTGTTAAATTTGCAGTTGAATTATTGCTTCTTACAGATATTTGTAGAGTATCATTAAAATAGTCACTACCAAATTGTCCTTCTATTTTATATATTGGACTTCCAAATACGCTGTCATATTTTGCCGTCACCACCGGCGGTTCTTTCGCACTTTGTGTACCCTCATCCTGAGCCGCCTGTACATTCTCCTGCTCATCCGCAAAATCCGGTGTCCCCGATCCATCACTAAAGGAATCATCATCTGTCTCCTGTGTGATCGCTGAATCCGTAGTCATTTGAATCTGTAAATATGTCTGCTGCACATACCGGTACAGAAGCAATCATGTTTGCCGCAATTGCCATAGACATCAGAATTGCCATTCTTTTCTTCATCTGTTTCTTTATCCTCCTGTAATATGATATCAGGGGCAAAAGATATTTCGTCCCTGACTTGAAGCTATCTGTGTATCATCTCATTTCAGATGAAGCGGATAAAATCCTCCGATTCATCTCAGTTCTTCAGTGGAAGTTTAAATGATCAAATCACGCAATAGTTTGCTTTGGTTAACTCTGTTGGTTAGTATATTCTAACCTGCGTGAAAATGCAAGAGAATTATTCTGCATCTGTTGAGAAAGTATCTCATAAATCAAGCAGTATCCTGTTGACAAATTTTTATCATTTCACAGCAAGATAAGACAGAATAGAGCAATTATGGCAATTCCATAAAATAATGCAGGTAATAAATCAGGTAACATCCTGCTATCAGTCTGAAAATATCATCTTCTATCTCTTTTTCGCTGCTGTTTAAAGTAATTTTGTTTCCTTCTATCTGAAGCCCCATTGTATCCGCGAGATTCTCAACCCGTTGCCTGTCATATTCTTTTTCATCCAAAAGAACAGACTTCTCATAAACCCTGAATTTTCCGGTTTCATCACATTCCAGTCTCAGATGCAGTTCAGGGAGTTTTCCGGGTTTAAAGGTTATCTCACTGTATGTCATAGATCGTCTTACTTTTGTGATCCCCTGTTTCACTGCCAGTATGATCCATTCATCCAATACAGGTCCTTTATACATAGGCTGTCCATATTGCAGATGTAATTGGGCTGCCTTGCTGATGCAGGCATTTCTGCTACGGTTATTCAGACGTTTATAAACATTGCTGCCCTCAACCGGGTAGTATTTCTTCAGTATCTTCTCTTCGGCTTTTGTCCATGGATCATTGGTTTTCCTGCTTAATCCCAGAATCATCGCTCTGTATTTGCATGCCTGAAGAGATCTTTCAGGAATAAGAGTATGCACATATCCGGCACCTTTTTCTTCATAATATCGGGAAATGATCGCATCCTCTTCCTGTGTCCATGGAAGTCTGTTATTGTCTGATCTGACATTTAAGTACTTAGCTCTGGACTGACAGGCAGTCAGAGTTCTCCCTTCCAATCGTTCTGCTGCCTTCCTGCCTTCCGCTTTGTAATATGTTCTTATAATTTCATCTTCTTCTGCAGTCCATTCTTTTCTTCCCTGTATGCAAAGACCTAATTTGGCAGCTCTTTTATTACATGCCTCTTTGGATCTTCCCTCCAATCTTTTCTGAACTTCAGCACCTTCTGTCGGATAATAGTTTCTCAGAATTTCATCTTCGCTGCTGCTCCATTTTCTGTTTGCCCCGGAATAAGTAAGTCCTAATGCAGCAGCTCTTCCTCTGCAGGATTCTGCTGATCTCTGATTTAAGCGATAACGTACCTTACTGCCCTCCGCAGCATAATACTCTCTGAGTATTTTATCCTCTGCCTCTGTCCATAATCTGACATATTTAACATCATTCTGTACAGTTGCTGAAGAGGAAATGTTTTTGGATATTTCCATTTTTGATGCCTGGATCCTGCAGCTTTTTGCAGTTCTTCCGGATAATCTTTCACAGACCTGATCTCCTTCTGCGGGATAGTACTTTCTTAATATTTCGATTTCATCGGCTGTCCATCTTTTTTTCGTATTTGCCATGTCTTACACCTGTTTTATATATTATTTCAAACTGAAATATTCACTACTTCTTACTTTTCGTAACCTTCGCAAAAGAATTCCATATGTGAATGCAATATCTACATAGAAATTCCTGAATGTACAACATATTCATACCCTGTCTCCGTAGTATAAGTTTTTTCCTGTCCCAGCGCCGGAATAACAGATTCAGAGCTGTGCAGACTTCCACTTTTAAATACGATCATCACTTCTGCTTTCTTTTCATTAACCGGAGTTATTTCTATATTATTGATTGTGTTTTCAATCATGGCCCTGGTGATATCTTTGGGTTTTACGCAGGAATATTCCTTTGCATAGTCTAATATCCTGTCCATCTGATCTGTCAATTCTGTTTTTGAAAGAGGTTTCATGCTTTTCAATTGTTCCAGATTCGCTTTTTTCTCTGCTATCTGCTGTGTAAAAACCTTGTTTCTGCTTAAAAATTCCGCATCAGAAATGTAGCCGCCCATATTGTAATCCAGCAGCTTATCTCTCTTCTGTTCCAGTACTGTTATTTCATGCTGTATGTTGTCAATTTTTTCTTCAGTTCCTTCTGTTTTGTTAATCTCTTTCTCATAAAGTTCCAGATACTTATGCAATATACTTTTATTGCTTTGAGCCAGATTGTTATAAACATCCGATATCATCTCCAGCAGGATTTCTTCTTTTACCGGTTTTGATCTGCAGGAAACTGCGCCCTGTTTTATGCGATGACTGCATACCCAGGTCTTTGCAGCTTTTCCGCGGACAGTTCTGACTTTCAGCCAGTATGCAGCTCCATCTTCCGCACAATGTATAAGTCCGGTAAAAAGGTTGTCCTGCTTATAGGAAGTTTTTTTCAACTTGATATTTTTACTTCTTTCTTCCAGAATCCTGTTTGCATCTTCCCACAGTTTTTCATCCACAATTGCAGGGACATGGGTACCATCGTCTTTATACATCACCCATTCATCTTCAGGCAGGAATTTCTGTTTCTTAGTAAAGAGATCAACTATTTTTACTTTTCCACCAACATAGTAACCCTTATATTTAGGATTTCGGATAATATTGGCAATCACATGGCTGTCAATCTTTCCCCCTTTATAATTTCTGTATCCACATTCCCATAAAAATTGTTCCAGTGAATGGGTAGACCAGTTTCCCAGGGCATATTTTTCAAAAATAAGCTGTACCATTTTTGCCTCTTCGGGATTCAAAAACAATTTTCCGTTTCGCTTGTCCCATCCATATATATGTGAATTACCAAGAACCACACCGTTCTGTATGGATCTTGCATGACCGAAACGCACACGACTTGAAAGTTTTCTGCTTTCTTCCTGTGCAATACCGGACATAATTGACAGCCTGAGTTCCGAATCCTCATCTAATGTATTGATATTGTCATTCCTAAACCAGACAGCAGTTCCACAGTCCAGAAGCTCTCTTGTATATCGTATACTGTCTAATACGTTTCGGGCAAAACGGGTGATCTCTTTAGTTATGATAAGATCAATTTTCCCGGCTTTTGCATCCTGGAGCATTCTCTGGAATTCCTCTCTGTGGGTTACGGTAATACCGGAGATTCCTTCGTCTATATAACCATCCACAAGCGTCCAATTCTTTACGTCTGAAATCAGTTGTTCAAAAAAAGTCCACTGATGCTCAATAGAGGTTTTCTGTTCCTCCTTATCCGTACTGACTCGGGCATAATACGCCACATTCAGTTTCAGATCAAATATATTTTTCTGCCGGGATTTCAGTTCCTCACGTGTTGCATAAATATCCATCTTATTCCTTTCCAATCAACTGATTCGCTGGCAATATTCATCTGAACTGTCCATCTGTTCTCCATTCTTTGCGACTACTGTATTGAATGTACTCAAGGTTATAATGTCTTTCTGGATACTGCTGTGCAGTTTTTCGGAAATCTGTCCATTATCAAGCATTTTGTCATTAATCATTGTCAGTACAACCTGTTCCAATGTCATAAGCATTCCTCCTGTTCTGTATGTTATAATGTGCAATTTGGCATAGAACTATCCAGCGGTAATATGATGAATTTCATAAAATTATTATAACTGATTCAAAGATAACTGTTTTTGAGACGAAAAAAAGCAGCTAACCTATTTTTCATAGACTAACTGCTTAAAGTACGTAAAACCAGAAAAATCTAACAGTTCAAAAGATTCTTTCCGGTTTTTTACACATATAAAGCGAGGGCATCGCTCAATCATCTAATTTGATGATTTTACGACACCCCCATCCCTTCAGATATATATCAGGAAGACAGTTCTATCTGCTTCATTTCTTCCAGAAAATCACGGATATAGGATACTGCCAAATCAAGGGCCTCCTGTCCAAGTTCTGCGGAAGAATCTTTCGGATCAAAAGGTCCAAACCAGCCGCTTGGAGCAATTTCTTTGGTATCTCTCACAAGACGTACGATACCACCCTTGAAATTAACTGCCTGGATATAAGCCGCTTTCATATTCTCAGAAGGATCCTGTGCATTGATAGGCTTGCTGAGCTCCAGATGTACTGATTCCGGAGCAATTGCCATCATAGCTGAGGTCTCCAGAACATCACCATGGCCGCCTTCAAACTTCTTGTCCAGCTGAGCTACCAGACTCCACCAGTCTACGCTGGCACATACACCACCTTTATGATATACCTCCAGAGCTGCCCGGTCAATGGATGGAGTATTGCCGCCATGGCCATTCAGAATTACAAAACGTTTTGCGCCATGCTGCATCAGAGAATCCATGATGCCATGCAGAACCATGTAAAGTCCTTCATAACCAATATTAATACTTCCCTCAAAGCTTAAGTGATAAGGACATACACCGTATGGAACAGTAGGTGCTACGATTACGTTATCTACATCCTCCACATGATCCGCCAGATAGGACGGTACCATAAAGTCCGTTCCCAACGCACCCTGTGTTCCGTGCTGCTCGGTGCTTCCCACCGGAATCACAATAATCGGATCCTTCTCAAAAGCCTCTTTTGCTTGTGCTGTAGTCATTTTTGCAAGATACATTTTAAATACGCCTCCTAACTTTTATACTGTAAAATGACGATCAATAGTCTCCTGCGGCGGAGTTTCTGTAAATTTACTTACTACAATCATTACAATAGAAGCAATGATGGTAGTCGGGAACAATGCATGGAAGCCCATAGCCAGCGCCTTGACAGACGGATTCAGTGTAAAGAGCAACAGTGAAATAATACCTACTATAACCGATGCGATTGCTCCCTTCGCTGTTGCTTTCTTCCAGTAAATTCCAAACAGAATCGGCACTACAAAAATTGCCATTCCTGAGAATGCAAACAGGTTAATCTCAAAAATACTGCCTGGCTGGAATACACCAAAGCAAATTACAACGATACCGATAATTACAGTCACTACCTTAGACAGGCTCATAACAGCCTCATCTGTAGCATTCTTATTGATAATCTTCTGATAAATATCACGGGTAACAGCACCGGTGGTGGTGACCAGAATACCATCGATAGTGGACATACCTGCTGCCACGATACCTGCGATGAAAATAGAAGCCAGGAATGGATTCATTCCCCTCTGCAGAATCATTGGAATAATCTGATCTGCCTTCTCGATATTCTGAATAGAAGCGATACCATTTACACCGGCCCACTCAATCAGAGTCGCAGAGAAAAACATACCTGCAGTACCAAGAAGAATTGCTTTAAACATAGTCTTATGATCCTTCATGGCAAAGAATTTGGTAAACAGATGTGGCTGTCCCATGGTAAAGAAGGACCACAGTACAATGTTGGATATATAATAAGTCCAAGGCATATAACCATTGGCACCCGGGAAAGTCAAATAAGCCTCATTCATGCTCTGAAGTGTATGGTTAATATTGGAGAAACCTCCACCCATTACTATGGATACAATAAAAGTAACCACTGCAGTAGCAATCATCAGAGACCCCTGGATAACGTCTGTCATCATGGCACCTTTCATACCACCAGTCATACAGTAGAGAATGACAATGATACCCATTCCCACAACGCCTACCCATTCAGGCAGTCCGGTAAATACATGTACAATAACGCCTGCTCCGATAATCTGTGCACCCATCATCGGAACCAGGAAGAAGAGCATCATCACGCCCAAAACACCGCTCATATTCTTGGAGTGATAACGATCTGTCAAGTAATCAGCCATGGTCAGAAAACCATATTTATGACCAAGGGTAATCAGCTTGCGGCCAATCAGAAGAGCCGGAAGAATCATGCAGAACACAGCTCCAGGTACAGAAATAGCCATTCCTGCATAGCCTACACCGTAAATGGTTCCCGGTGTACCAAGAAATGTTCCCATGGAAAACTGAGTTGAGAAATATGCAATACCACTTACTACCACGCCAGCCTTTCCACTCAATACAAAGAAATCGCCAATATTATTCGTCTTACGTCCTGCGTACCAACCAATAAATGCCATAATTCCAAGATAAAGTACCAGAACTGTATAGAAAGGAATCGGTGCTGGCTGAATTACTGCTGCTCCATTCATTTATTTGTCCTCCTCATCATAAGTGTGATATTCTTTTCTCTTCATACACATGCGATAATAAACAATAATCAGCACAAATGTAATGGCAGTGTGAACAATCCATCCGAATATATAGAGTGGAACACCACCAAATGCGGGAATATACGTCTCGCTGTAGAAAAACGGGAACGGAATCATAATTAATACAAACATAATCAGAAAAATAATCAACCATGTCCGTTCGAAATGTTTCTCAAAAAGTTTCTTCATAGCCTTTTTCCTCCTTTGCTTTCGAAAGAAAATCATGTTAATATATACTATGATTTTCTTTTGATTTTTGTTAAGTATATACTTTACTTTATATTTTCCATTATACATGCTATAATAAATTTGTAAAGTTTTTACTTATATTTTTATGAAAAAAATATAAAACATTGCATGCACCATGCAAAGAAAGGACATCGTGTAATATCTATGGATATTTTAGAGCATCTTCAAAAACTTTATCCTGCCCTGACAAAAAAGCAGAAAACAATCGCAGATTATCTAATTGCTAATCCGGAGGAAATCAGCTACATTACACTGGCACAGCTAAGCCATCAGACCGGTACCTCCGAGCTGACTTTGCTTCGTTTTGTCAAAACTGGGATAGCTCCAACTTCTGGACTTAAAGGAGCAGTTTCGGGACTATACCCAGAAAATGATTAAACAGGCCTCCTCTTCTTCCTTTTTTCTGCCGGAGCGCATCTCAGGCGAAGCTCCGAACGAGAACGGATCCTTCATGAAATCTGCAATACAGAGGCTACAGTTTTCTCTGATTTTATTGCTAACATCAATCTGGAATCTGTGATAAAGGCTTCTGATGAAATCCGAAAAAGCAGCCATATCTACATTTTTGCCCATGATATTTCCCTGGTACCCGGTAAATTTCTGCAGGGTCGTCTGGAAATCCTGTACCTTAATGCTGTGTTGATTGATTTATCAGATCTGGAATTGACCCAGAAGACTATCCAACAGCTGACGGATGGTGATCTGGTAATCTTTTTCTCTTTCCCCCGTTATTATTTTCCTATTGGAAATATTGCTAAAAAGCGGCAAAATCAGGTGTACCGATTCTGACCATCACCGACAGTGATACTTCTCCGGCGGCAGCACACAGCACACTTTTGCTGCTTTGCCCCACCTCTACGAAGCTGTTTTACAACTCCATGACCGTGCCCATGGCCATGCTCAATATTCTGGCTTCCTGTCTCGTCATCGACAGTATATCGCCAGCAGAACGTCAGATCTTTATTGATACCTTGCCATCCTGATTTCCAGACAAAAAACCGGATATACAGTTTTCCCGCAGGAAACCATATATCCGGTTTCGTTTTTATTCTCTTTTCATAGCAGTTCGATTTCTGACCAGTTACCTCTTTTTATCTTTTATTTCTCGTAAGTTCCTTTTCGGAGTACCTCTCCATGCTTCATAAAGATTTCTCCCCTTGCCACATAGGTATCCAGCGTCAGGTTCTGATCAAACAACAACATATCTGCATCGGCCCCTTCTGCCACAATTCCCTTGATTCCCTGTAAATCCAGGCTCTCCGCCACCTGACAGGTCATATAAGGCAATGCTTCCTCCAGATTCATTCCAAGGGCCTGCACCATATATTTCAACTCTTTATAAAGCGCATCCACACCAGATACACCTATTTCCAGAAGGCTGCCGTCCTCAGCATAATTAGACCAGCTTCCGTGTCCGTCAGAGCTCATTGTGATATGCTCTGTGGGCAGTCCCCGCTTTTTAGCCTCCAGAACACATTCTCCCGGTGAAGTGTGCATACCGCAGGTCAGATCAATATAACCTCCCCGCTTCAGAAATTCGTAGCCCTCTTCCAGCAACTTTTCATTCCGGTTGACATGAGTGGGACGGAAAATCCGTACAGGAACAGAACTCACCTCCAATGCCCGGAATACCGGCGCAAGACCATCTTTGTCATCTCCCATGTGAAGCACCACAATGCCTGGCTTTCCACTGAGCATTCCCGCCACACGAGCTTTACTTGCAATCTGAACCAACTGATCACCAGTCACATTAGGTGCCCGGTGATCAGATATCGCCAGCTTCACACCCAAAATCTCATTCACGAATACGATGTCCCTGTCTGTTTCACCTGTGATAGTCGGGCTGGGATATCCGTAAGCACCTGTGAGCATATAAGCACTCACGCCCTCCTCACAGAGTACCCGGGTCTTCGCATAAAGATTGTCCACACTCCTGGTGATACCATCCGTACCCAGAAGTCCCACCACTGTTGTGATACCGTTCTCTACCAGCTCCGACATCTGTAATTCCGGTGTCCGCGTATGAAAACTTCCCTCTCCACCGCCTCCGGTGATATGTACATGTTGATCTAAAAATCCGGGAGTAAGAATCTTGCCCTCTGCATCCAGCACCTCGCACTCCACAGGCAATTCTCTGATGGAATCCTGTATACATTCAATCTTTCCCCCGCAAATCAAAAGATCCTTTTTACCGAGATATTCCGGTGCGTAAATCTCTGCATTCTTTACCAATAACATAACTGTTCCCCTTTTTCCCGTAGCTGTTCATTACGCAGATACTCCAAACTATCATGAACAGTTACTCTTCTTTTTTCGTTTCTACTCAAAGTATATACGATGGAATCCGTTTTGTCTATGAAAGTTCTGAATAATTAGCTATATATCTCCACCATCAAGGTACATCCGATATGAATGTTTGTCCCATTGGCAGCTTTCCTGAAGAAGTAATTTCTAATCGGTTGTCATATACCGCCACCTGTATCGTACCATAATGAATTATCAAAAATAAAATCTAAGGTGGACAGATTACTTTGTCTATTGTAATATATGCTGTATGGAATTTTACGAGGAGGATTTATCATGGAAGAAAAAATACTTAATTTTATTCTGGAATGTGCAGAAGTCCAGAAATTGGTTCCATTCTCACTTATCGAAGAAGAATTTAATCTTATTCTGGACGAAGCCTTAAAGTCGGTCATTACGGATGCTCTCTGGGATAATGATACTATTTCTGACGTAACTATAGGAACTGATGGTTTTACTGTCACATTTTTCGAGAATTGATCGTAAATATCAAACTATAGCAATCCTCGTAAATAATGCATTTAAGACAGTTCAGCAGAGTGCGAAAGACAAGGAAGATATCTGCAGGCGTGCTGACGCAAGGCAAAAATATCTGACGCAGATTTCACACTCTGATTGACTGGATTAAGATGCATTATTTTAGAGGATTGCTATAGTCATATTTCTCAAGCCCCAGATTCTCAAAACAATATCTGGGCTTTCCAACACTCTTCCTGCCATATTCGATTGCCTCAGCCGGGCAATAACAAATGCAGGCCATACAATGCGTACAATGCTTTTCCCATACAGGTTTCTTATTTTTCATTGTCACATTGTTTAACGGACAGACTTTTACACATTTGCCACATCCGGTACAGGTCTGATCTGCATAAAATGCCTTTGCTTTTACAAATGCCACATAGAAGATATCATTCACCAGACCACTCTCAAAAGATGCACCGAAGCCACTTTTTGATGGAAGCTTCTCTCCATGTTTGATTGCCAACGCAGCTTTAGCAATATCAGGACCTGCTGCCGCAACGATCTTCTTTGCTTTCTCCACATCAGGAGCATTAAACATGGCAATGTAATTCTCCGGCATAATAATCTGTGCCGTCCCCATATGCTTTAATCCTTTTTTCTCACTCAATTTTCGATTATATATATCTGCGCCACCAATACCGCTTCCGCAGCTCATCACATACCAGACATTCTTCGCCCCGACAAATTCTGTCTGTCCGATCCAGTCAGAAACCACACGCGGGATCCTCCATGCATAAGTCGGTACCACCACTACCAGATTCTCTCTTGTCTTAA
>ENA-OQHY01001178-OQHY01001178.1-human-gut-metagenome-genome-assembly--contig:-NODE-1178-length-11797-cov-4.637275_pt1 | contig 11797 bp, 10 predicted proteins | sample MGYA00242570_ERZ504733 | MGnify/ENA primary metagenome ERZ504733 (study PRJEB26092, sample SAMD00036219) | human gut metagenome | host: Homo sapiens | study: EMG produced TPA metagenomics assembly of...
CGAGGTTTCGGTTGTTCTTCATATTGTCCGTAACGATGTTCTTCGCTTGTGCTTGCAGGCTGATTTTAAAAATATATAAAGGATACAGAGGATTAACCGGAGCATTCTTTGAATTGCTTTCAATGTTGTTCCTCTGTTTTTTTATTTTTGGTAATTTTAGGTTGTTTGCCTATTTACAAAATGTTGATTTTGTAGTAAAATGTAGGAATAATGATTTATGGAGCTATTTAATGAGAAATTTCAAAAAAACTTTATCATTTTTACTTTCAACGGTAATAATAATTTCATCAGTTGCAGGTGTCGGTACAACCGTTTTTGCCGCAACCGATGAACGCACATACAAAAACTTTAAATACAGAATTCTTGACGATAACACAGCCGAAATCTGCGGTTATACGGGTAAGGAGGCAGTCGTGACTGTTCCCGACTGCATTGATTCAAAGCCTGTAACCTCAATTGGCAGGACGGCATTTTATTCAGGCAAAATCAAGGAAGTGACAATTCCCGACACAGTAAAAAATATCAAATGGTGGGCTTTTTACGGTTGTGAAAGCCTTGAAAAAATCAACCTGAATTTTGGTTTAAAAACTGTAGGCTACGGTGCGTTTATGAATTGTAAAAATCTCAAATCCGTGAGCATTCCAATGTCCGTAACTCAGATTTGCGATGATTCGTTTGCGGTAAGCTGTTCAACCAAAAAGGGCGTTTTTGACACCTACAGTAAGCAGACAATAAGCACTCAGCAGTATTCAACCGATTCATTATTCACTCTTGAAGGCTATTCGGGGACTGTCGCAGAAAAATATTGCAATGATAATTCGCTAAACTTTGTTTCGTTGGGCAATGTGATTTACGGCGATGTTAATAACAACGGAACTGTTGAGGCAGCTGATGCAAAGCTTGCCAAAAGCCTTATCGACACTGTTCCGACCGAGGAAGAACTGACGGCTGCCGATGTTGACGATGACGGCAAAATCACAGAAAACGATGTTAATCTTATTTTGCAGGCTGTCGGCAACGAATTTTACGCACAGCTTTTTCCGTGTGCAAAGGCTATGTATTCTGCTCCCGACTACCTTTCGGGCAGAACTATGTATTGTGACGGCGACAGCGTTGCCTACGGTTCGGGTACGAACACAATGGGAAATTCAACATATTCTTTCTGCAATTATGTTGCCGAAAAATATAATATGACAATGACCAACAAGGCCACTCCCGGCACAACTCTTGCAATGAGAAAGGATTTTATCGGCACAGACCACAGAAGTATCCTTGAGCGTGTCCGTGAAATGAAAGGCAGTTATGATGTTATTCTGCTTGACGGCGGTTTTAATGACCTGTTCAAAAACGTTGAAATGGGTGCAATGACCGATATAAATAATAAATCGGGAAAATACAATGAATACACCACAGCAGGTGCGTTGGAAAGTATTTGCTATTTTCTTGACAAGAATTATAAAGACTCAATTAAGCTGTTCGTACTCTGTCACAATTGCTCAACAAGAACAAAACAGTCACAGTATTGGTCTTTAATGAAAAATATACTTGATAAGTGGGAAATTCCCTATGTTGACCTTTCGGAAGAAACAGAGCTTACCGGTGATAATGAGGAAATTACAACACAGTATTTTAGATATAATGCAACAACTAAAAAAGGTGACGGGATTCACCCTCTTGCATATGCCAATATGAAGATATACGGTCCCATCGTTGCCGAAAAGCTTAACGAAACAGTACAGAGCAAGTCTGAACTTGTTTTGCCGAAAAGTGACATTTCTATGGGACTTTTTGAAAGTTACACCCTTAACAGCGAAATTACGGAGTTGAGGGGAGATATAGATGTCAGCTATTCAAGCAGTAACCCGTCAGTTGCCTCTGTTGATGAAAACGGCAATATTGTTGCCACGGGCATAGGCGATACGGTTATCACGATTTCGACCTCTGACGGTAAAACAAAAAATGTGAATGTGAATGTAAAGTTTCTTGCAATGGCGGTTAGCTTTGGCAAAAATAAAATTTCACTTTCAGAGGGTAATTCAAGCTTGCTGAATCTTTCTGTTGCAGACGGTGAGGCGACCTGTTCAACAACCTATTCGTCAACAGATCCGACTGTTGCGTCTGTTGATGAAAACAGCGGAAAAATTACAGCCAACAAAACGGGCAAAACCACAGTATCATGTACCACGGCAAACGGTGTAACGGTAAGGTGCCTTGTATATGTCACAAGCAGTGCGCAGACTAAAATGCAGAAAGCATAAGGCGTTTATGAAAATATTTAACAGAAAATTAAAAATAACTTCATTTGCTTTGCTTACATTATGTATGGTTTTTGTAATGACGGCTTGTGCCGAAAACAGCAGTCAGCCCGAAAAATCACAACCTGCAGAACAGACGACTGTTCAGCCGACAACAATGTCAGCCGAAGAAATTAATGACCGAAAGCTTGATAAATTCATAGCTGATATGACGCTTGAAGAAAAGGTGGGCAGATGTTTTTTGTACGCTGCCCCGATGAAGATGCTGTGCAACAGGTCAGCGAGTACAATATCGGCGGTTACATCCTGTTTGGCAGAGATTTTGACGGTAAAACCAAAGATGAAGTTGTTGACGATATTCACAGCTATCAGAACGAGGCGGATATTCCGCTTTTAATCGGCGTTGATGAGGAGGGCGGAACGGTTGTGCGTGTCAGCAGTAACCCAAACCTCTGTGAAACTCCGTTTCTTTCTCCAAAAGATACTTATGCAGACGGCGGTTGGGATGCTGTCAAGCAGGATGCAGAAGAAAAAGCGGATTTACTCCTTTCACTCGGAATCAATGTGAATCTGGCTCCCGTGTGCGATATGACCTCGGATGAATACGGCTTTATGTATGACCGTTCTTTCAGCTCGGATGTTGATATGGAAAACAGATATGTGCGAACCGTTGTTGAAACAAGCAAATCAAAAAAGCTCGGCACGGTTCTGAAGCATTTTCCCGGTTACGGCAATAACAGCGACACACACACGGGAATTGCATACGATGACCGTGACTATTCGGAATTTGAAAATACGGATTTTAAACCGTTTTATCAGGGAATTGAGTCCGGTGCCGACTGTATTCTTGTTTCACACAACATAGTTAATTGCATGGACAGCGAATATCCTGCGTCACTTTCACAAAAGGTGCATGATATTCTCAGAAATGAATTCAAATTTGACGGCGTAATTATGACCGATGACCTTATCATGGACGCAATCACGGATTTTACGGGAGATGAAGCGGCGGCAGTCACAGCGGCAAAATGCGGTAACGATTTGCTCTGTTGTTCATCTGTCGATACCCAATATCCCGCAGTTCTTGAGGCTGTTCAAAACGGTGAAATTCCCGAAGCTCAGGTTGACGCATCCGTAAAGCGAATCCTGAAATGGAAACAGAATCTCGGCATTTTTAATATTGACACCTATCAGAAAAAAGTCAAATCAACCGAACCAACGGATACCGTTGAAAGTGAGGAGTGAAAAGTTAATAGCTGTTAGGTGCGGTCGGGAGGATAATTTGAATCGTTTATATCATATTTTGCCCGAGTATGCGACTGCAAAAATTCTTACGGTAAAACACCCCGAAGATTAAGTTCTTCGGGGTGTTCTGTTTGTAAAGGTTGGCTGAAATATATCTTAACAGATGTGATATGCTGATTGTGCTGTTGACTCTTTCCGTCAGGAAGAAGGCAACTTTCTTGGAGTTGCTTATATCCTTTTTCCTATTTGTTGAAGCAAGTGTAGTTGCCTACTACATTTGCAAGTGGTTGGATAGATAGTAACTTCAACAGCCAACCTATGAATAAACCCTCAAAGCTACCGACTTTGAGGGTTTCATTTTGCCTACAATTATTGTAGCACACATTTCTGTGCATTTCAAGTATATGCCGAAAAATTATTATTCCTGATTAGAATTATTTAACGCTTTCACAAGCAAAGATTCAAAGCTTTTTTCAAGTTTTCGTCATCTTGTTTTGTACGCTTTTTCGGTCCTTTAATGTGATGCTTGCCGTTTGACATCCTCGCCTTTTTGGCAAGGTGTCTGTCCATAAGCAGACCGCCTATGTTATCATCTGAGAAAATTTTTCCCGATTGATGAATACAGTACGCACCCTTTCCAAGCACAAGTGCCGCAACTCCGTAATCCTGAGTTACCGCAATGTCGCCCTTTTTGCAAAGGTTGACAAGCGCCAAATCAACTGCGTCTGCACCTGCACCGATAATTTTTATCTCGCTGTAATCTGACTTTAGAACATGGTTTGTGTCACACAAAAGCACAACGGGAACATTGTGACTTTTTGCAATCCTTTCAACCGATTTTACAACAGGGCAGGCATCCGCATCAACAAGAACAGTTATACCGTTCATTATTTTTCCTCAATCTTAATTGAGTTGATAACAGGCTGATTTTTCTTTTCAACAGTACCGTTTGAATCTGTAACAGGTGTGTCCTCGCAGATTTTATCAACAATATCCATACCCTTTGTTACCTTGCCGAATGCAGCGTACTGACCGTCAAGATATGTGCTGTCAGCCTGAACAATAAAGAACTGTGAGCTTGCACTGTCGGGTTCATTTGAACGAGCCATTGAGATAACGCCTCTTGTATGTGAAAGGTTGTTTTCAACACCGTTCTGAGCAAATTCGCCCTTGATTGTTTTTTTACTGCCGCCTGTGCCGTCACCCTTTGGGTCACCGCCCTGAATCATAAAGCCGGTAATGATTCTGTGGAAAGTAAGACCGTCATAAAAGCCGTCTTTTGCAAGGTCAACAAAGTTCTTGACTGTAATCGGAGCAAGCTCCTCATAAAGCTCAACTTCGATTTTACCGTAGTCTTTAACATCAATAGTTGCTGTGTAGCTTGATTTGTAGTCGGTTGTGTCTGTGCTTGCGGATGTTGTTTCTTCGTTTGAAACTGCAGAAGTTGCTTTTTCAGAAGAACTGCTCTCTGTGTTACCGCCGCAACCGCTTATTAAAAAGCATGTGCAGAGAATAACTGCGGCAACCATAATTGCCGAAATCTTTTTAATTTTTGTCATTTTCAAATTCCTTTCATAAATAAACTTAATTTATTTTATCATTATTATGTCTGCAAATCAACCTGAATTGACACAAAAATATAAATGTGTTAAAATTTTTTGTATGTGAAATACCGACAAAAGGGGAATGTGGCTTGAAAAATAATGAAATAACCGATATTACTTCAAAACGCAGATTGTTTGAGCTTAATCTCGGTGATGTCCGAAAGTACCGTGACCTTGTTATGCTGTTCGTAAAGCGTGATTTTAAAAATTCCTACAAGCAAACCGTACTCGGACCGTTGTGGATAATAATAAAGCCGTTCCTTTCAACATTTGTTTTCACCGTAATTTTCGGTATGATTGCCAATATCTCAACTGACGGAATGCCTCAATTCCTGTTTTTTATGGCAGGCAACATTTTGTGGTCGTTTTTTTCAAGCTGTCTTAACGGCAGTTCATCAACCTTTATCGGCAACGCAAGGCTGTTTGGCAAGGTGTATTTTCCAAGGCTTGTAATGCCGTGCGCAAACATAATTTACAACACAATCGGTTTTTTGATTAACTTTGTAATGTTCTTTATACTTGTTCTTATATATATGTTTACGGGTTCAAATGTTCACCCGAATTTATGCGCATTGCTTATGCCTTTGATTCTGCTTTCTTCGGCACTTTTAGGCACAGGCTGCGGACTGATTGTTTCGTCTGTAACAACAAAATACCGTGACCTCGGTGTGCTTGTTTCATTCGGAGTAACATTGTGGATGTATATTACTCCTGTTGTTTATCCTGTTTCTCAGGTGTCGGATTCATTCCGTCCGCTTGCACTTTTAAATCCTGTTGCTCCGCTAATTGAAACATTCCGTTACGGATTCTTAGGCAGCGGAACATTTCCGTGGCAATATCTCATATTGAGCTTCGCTGTTACGGCAGTCGTTCTTCTGTTCGGAATAATCGTCTTTAATAGGGTAGAAAAGAATTTTATAGATACGGTATGATGTCATGACTGAAATGAATGAAAATTGCGTAATAAAAATTGAAAATCTTTCAAAAGAATACCGACTCGGTGCAATCGGTTCGGGAACTCTCCGTCATGATTTGCAGAGTTGGTATGCAAAAAAAAGAGGTAAAGAAGATCCGAATCAGAGAATCGGTGCCAAACAATACACAAAAGACGACACATTTTTAGCACTTGACGGTGTGAACCTTGAGGTAAACCGTGGAGAACGCATAGGAATTATAGGCGCTAACGGTGCAGGCAAGTCAACTCTGTTAAAGGTTTTATGCAGAATTACCTCTCCGACAGACGGCAGAGTGCGTTTCAGGGGACGAATTGCCAGTATGCTTGAGGTCGGAACAGGCTTTCATGCTGAGCTTACCGGCAGGGAAAACATCTACCTTAACGGTGCAATCCTCGGAATGACAAAGAAAGAGGTCACTTCAAAAATAGACAGTATTATTGAATTTTCAGAGTGCGAAAAGTTCATTGACACGCCCATAAAGCGTTATTCATCGGGTATGTTCGTAAAGCTTGCGTTTGCTGTTGCGGCACACCTTGATGCAGAAATCATGATTATGGACGAGGTGCTTGCTGTCGGAGATATGCACTTTCAGAAAAAGTGTATCGGGAAAATGCGTGACCTTGCAACCGAGGAGGACAGAACTGTCCTCTATGTTTCACACAATATGAATACTATTCGTGACCTTTGCGACAGGTGCATAGTTCTTGACCACGGCAAAATTGTTTTTGACGGGGATGTTGAAGACGCTGTAAAAATCTATCTCGGAAGTGCAAACGAAAATTTCCGTGCTATTGAATATGTCGGAAACGAACACAAGCATCATGCCGACAGAAACGACCTTTGTCTGCAATTTGCCGGATATAACGGCAAAGAGGATAATATTTCTATGATGATGAGCAGATTTTGCTTGAACTCACATGGAAAAACAAGGCTGATATTGAAAATCTTTGTCTGCGTGTTGAAGTGAGCGATTACCGAAGATATCCCGTTACCGCATTTGTGGTTGAAAATTTCTATTCGGGAAAAAAGGGCGAAACCCACACGGCAAAATTGAAAATAGACATATCAAAAATTGTCCGTGGCGGATACTATACACGCTATGTTTTCTACAGCCGAAAGAACGATGCCGCCCCCTTTGAAACCTTAGAGGTCGCAGACGGTCTGACTTTCAGAAGAAGAAAACCCGATAAATACCAAAACACCTGGCAAAAAGCCTGGGGCAGTATTGAAATGAATGATATTGAAGTTGTATAAAAACAAATTGAAATTTGGCGGTTGGGCAAACAGTTAATATTAAAAGAAATATGTGTTTCAAATGTTGTGAACATCTGATTGAAATGTAATGAAAGGAACAATATGAGCGAAAGATCTGATTATTTTTAAACGCATATTTAGATGAATAACAAAAGGTCAGCACATAATCGTGTTGACCTTTATTCTTTGTCAAAATTAAATTACGGCTCGACAAACGGCATATTAAAATACTCGGCAACTGATTTTGCAAGATTTCTGCCGATTGCATTAATGTTGTCCTAATCCATTGAGCTTCTTCGGGGTTATCGTGATATGCAACCTCAATTAATGCCGACGGTGATTTTGTTCGCCTGACTTCCGCAAGTGAGGTGGTGGGGATTATGTCAACATCATTTGGTTCGGGATAAATATCCTTGTAATTCTTTTGCAGAATTTCAGCAAAACGCTTGCCGTTACTGCTTGTCGGATAGTAATAAATGTCTGCACCCGTGTATCTGCCTGCCGACCCCTCGGGAGCGGCATTGCTGTGAATTGCAAGGTGCAAATCGTGATTGCCCTTGTTTGAATCTGCAATTGCCTGACTCAGCGTCATATCGGGATCGTTTCGCCTGAAATCTATTCCGCTTGCCCTCAAATAAGGCTCCATGGCGTCTGCAATAAGATTCATATAATATTCTTCATTTCCTCCGTCAATATAAGGGTTGTACTCCTGCAATGACGGTGAAAGGTAAACTGACGGCATAAAATCTCTCCTAAAATTAATCTCTTATCATTTTATTCGCAAAACCCGTGCCGTTGACAAATAATTTTCTTTTCAAAATTCAATTTGTATTGTATAATGATTACGTATGATTTTGGTGAAAATGTTGGCAAGTGTATGATATCACAATTATTATGTGCGAGCAGATTGTAACCGTAGGCAGAATGTCAAGCGTAGGGACAGATATTGTTCTTTTAAAGAACTATTATTTAATGCAAAAACTTGCTTATTACTTTATGGAATTATGAAACGGAGAAATTATTATGACTGATGAAATGAGAGCAAAAGTTGAGAAAGTTATGAAAAATCTTGAACGCAACAAGATGAAACCTTATTTTTGCGAAAACAGTGAAGAGGCTCAGGCACTTGTAAAAACACTCATTAAAAAGGGCGAAACAATTTCATGCGGAGGTTCAAAAACTCTCGACGAAACGGGAATTTATCAGATGATTAATTCACCCGATTACAATTTTCTTGACCGTTCTGCACCCGGAATGACTCGTCCCGAGGTTGAAGAGGTTTACCGTCAGACTTTCAGGGCAGACACATTTTTTATGAGCACAAACGCTCTTACCGAAAACGGAGAGCTTTATAATGTTGACGGCAACTCAAACCGTGTTGCCGCACTTCTTTACGGTCCGAAAAGCGTTATCATTGTATGCGGTATCAACAAAATTGTAAAGAATATTGACGAGGCAATCAAGAGAGTTAAAACAATTGCCGCTCCGCAGAATACAATCAGACTCGGCATTGAAACCCCTTGCGGAAAAACAGGCGAATGTGTTTCATTGAGAAAAGAAAATCCCGAGCTCTGTGACGGTTGTCACGGTGACACAAGAATATGCTGTAACTATGTGGTATCTGCTCAGCAAAGACATATTGACAGAATCAAGGTTATCATCATCGGCGAAGAATATGGCTATTAATTCCCATAAAGAAAAAAGCCGTATCAAAAGACACGGCTTGGGAGAACTTCAGAATGTAATCATCTGCAATTGTTCTGACTTTTGTTCTGGCTGTTCTGCTGATTTTTATTCTGATTGTTGTTCTGATTCTTATTCTGGCTGTTCTGCTCGTTCTTGTTCTGATTGTTGTTCCGATTCTGATTGAAATTCATTTCAACACCTCCTTTACAAAACTATTATTAACCCGAAAAGGCTTGTTTATTCATGAATGATTTTTTATTGCGAATGAAATCACTTCTGGGTGATGAATTTGACGAATTTTTAAAATTTTACAACAGCGACGATTTCATAAAGGGACTTCGTGTCAACACCTTAAAATGTTTCCCCGAAAAGCTTTGTTCACTTCTTGATTTTGAACTGAAAAAAACTCCGTTTTGCGATGAGGGCTACTATATTCCGTCTGATGTTAAGTCAATCGGCAACAATCCTCTGCACCATGCAGGAGCGTTCTATGTTCAGGAACCTTCTGCAACTTCGGCAGTTACAATGCTTGATGTTCATGAGGGCGATTATGTCCTTGATTTGTGTGCTGCTCCAGGCGGAAAAAGTACGCAAATCGGCGCTAAACTTAACGGAACAGGACTTTTGTGGAGCAATGAAATTGTAAGAAGCAGAGCGAATATTCTTTTATCGAATATTGAACGAATGGGTATTTCAAACGCAGTTGTATCAAACTGCCGTCCCGATGAACTTTGCAAAAGGCTTGAAAACCGTTTTGACAGGATTCTTGTTGACGCCCCCTGCAGCGGTGAGGGAATGTTCCGCAAGAATGATGCGGAGCGTGAATGGAGCATTGAGCATGTAAAGAGTTGTGCAGCCCGTCAGCTTTTGATTCTTAACAGTGCAAAGGATGCCCTGAAAAACGGCGGATATATGGTTTATTCAACCTGTACTTTTTCAAAGGAAGAAAACGAGAGCGTAATTTCTCGGTTCCTTGCAGAAAATCCCGATTTTGAACTTGTTGATTCGGGCGTAACATTCGGCAGACCTACGCTTGATTATGCGAGAAGAATTTTCCCGATGGACGGCGGAGAAGGACATTTTGCCGCCAAGCTTCACAAAAAGGGTGAGCCGTATTCTAATTATAGTATTCCTAAAAAGAATAATAAAATTGACTCGAAAATTTTTGATTTTTATGACAGTATTTTTATCGACAGACCGTTCGGTGAAAATATTGAGGTCATAAAGGATAAAATTATAGTTCTCCCGCAGAATTATAATTTTGATGTAAAAGGCTTGCAGATTCTCCGTGCGGGAGTTATTCTCGGCGAAATTGTCAAGAACAGAATCGAACCGCATCACAGCGCATTTACGGCAGCTAAAAAGGAAATCTGTAAATCCGCAGTTGATTTTGATGTGAACAGTAAAGAAATTGCAGCGTATCTTCACGGTGAGGAAATTGCCGTGTCACAGGATGTCAAAGGCTATACGGCTGTCTGCGTAAACGGAATCACAACAGGCTTTGGCAAAGCGTCAAATTCAAGACTGAAAAATAAATATCCGAAAGGGCTTCGCATATTAAGATGAAAAAATTATCAGATATAGGTACAATCAAAGATATACTTCAAGACACGGCTTTACTTTTTCAAAGTCACTCGGTCAGAATTTCCTTATAAACCGTCAGTTTGTCCGAGAATGGCAGAGCTTTCGGGTGCCGGAGAGGGAGTTGGCGTAATTGAAGTCGGTCCCGGAATAGGGGTTCTCACAACAGAGCTTTGCTCACTTGCCGACAAGGTTGTAGCGGTTGAGCTTGACAAGCGACTTCTTCCCGTTCTTGAAGAAACACTCTCCGAACACGACAATGTTAAAGTTGTAAACGATGATATTCTTAAAATTGACTTGCACAAGCTGATTGAAGAAGAATTTCAGGGTATGGATGTTGTTGTGTGCGCAAATCTTCCGTACTACATCACATCTCCCGTAATTATGAAATTGCTTGAGGACAGACTGCCGATTTGTGCAATCACGGTTATGGTTCAAAAAGAGGCGGCTCAGCGAATTTGTGCTGAGGTGGGTTCTCGTGCAAGCGGTGCGGTAACGGTATCGGTCAACTATTACGCAGAACCCGAAATGCTGTTTTCGGTTAGTGCCGGCTCGTTTATGCCTGCTCCAAAGGTTGATTCGGCTGTTTTAAGACTTAACATTCTCAAAGAACCGCCCGTGAAGGTTGATGACGAAAAGAAGTTTTTTAAGGTTGTAAAAGCCGCCTTTTCACAGCGAAGAAAAACACTTTCAAATTCTCTTGCATCCGGACTTTCTTTGCCAAAGGCAGAGGTCAACACAATTCTTGAAAATTCCTCCGTTCCTCTGAATGCAAGGGCGGAACAGCTTAAACTTGAAGATTTTGCAAACATTGCAAACAATCTTGGTGATTGATTATGAAAAGAAAAATGAATGGTCTTTACAAAACTGCTTTTATATTAATGCTTGTTGCCGCAGTGCTTTTCGTTGTTGCAACAATTGTTGCATATGCTCTTGAACGCCCGTATTTCTCCGCAGTCTTTTCATGCAGCGGTGCTTTTCTTGCATTTTTGGGCATAATATTTGCAACCTGCAGTAAAACCCAAACGCAAAAGACACCTTGTCACAGATGAAATTGTTGCCGAAAATGATGATATCAACAAAATTTCGGAAAATTCTGTTGACAATGAGGAATAAATTTGATAGAATGGTTGCAGATAAAGGGAGTAGTTCGCAGATAATCTGTGATATTAATCGTCAGTACATACCGTTTTCGGTATCGGTTATATCTTAAAGG
>ENA-OQHY01001180-OQHY01001180.1-human-gut-metagenome-genome-assembly--contig:-NODE-1180-length-11756-cov-5.278700_pt1 | contig 11756 bp, 10 predicted proteins | sample MGYA00242570_ERZ504733 | MGnify/ENA primary metagenome ERZ504733 (study PRJEB26092, sample SAMD00036219) | human gut metagenome | host: Homo sapiens | study: EMG produced TPA metagenomics assembly of...
CCACAGATGAATACTTTTATCTCTGGAACTCGGTGGATTGCAGCTGCAGCGTAAGGAAGTTCAGTTTTCAGTTTTTCTTTCAAGTTCAGCCTTCAGCCGTGTAACAAGCTGAACAGATTCATAATAATTGACGATCACGCCGTCTCTGATAGCCTGGGAGGGAGCGGATATGCCAGCAATCGGACGTTGGTAGTGTCTACAACTGCCAGAACTGTATTAGCTGTACCCAAATCCACACCTACCTTCAGGCGGCCTTTGAATTTTTTGCATTCACCGGTTTGAACAAGATCGGCGAAAATTTGATAAAGTTCTGTTTTTCAATTCCATATCTGTATACTCCTGATATTTTATTTTATAGATGAGATCGTTTGACATTGTTACTGCTCATTCCGTTCTCAGCAACATGTTTTTCGATTTTTGCTGTTTCAGAAAAAACAACAAAAATTGCAAACAGATATTATATATTATAGAATAATCAGTATGGAAAAGCAACAAAATATGCCGTCAGGTTATGAAAAGGATAGAAAAATTATTGGTAAATATCAAAGTTTTCATTAAATATTTTTTCATTGTGTGATAAAATATTTAATGAACTTAAATACTTCTTGAATTCTTAAATAAAGAAAGGATGCTATACAGGAATCCGCATAGTGGCAGTGTTTTTCTGGATTACAATCTGGCAGTTTGCAAGTATGTATCTGGGACAGGAGATTCTTCTAGCATCTCCTGTTTCTGTTGTCCGAAAGCTTTTTGAACTGAGTTTTACCGGGAATTTCTGGCAGTCTGTTGGATTTAGTTTTGTGCGTATTGTGACAGGATTTCTTTTGGCTATGTTTTTGGGAATCTTTCTGGCAGTGTTGGCATATTGGTCAAAAACAGTGGAAATCCTGATAGCACCTGTAATTGCGGTGGTCAAATCTACACCTGTGGCGTCTTTTATCATTTTGTGCCTGATATGGATACCGTCCAGAAATCTGTCAGTTTTTATTTCTTTTCTTATGGTTCTGCCTGTGATATATACGAATATCCTTGAGGGAATACGGCAGACTGACAGTAAGATACTGGAAATGGCAAAAGTATTTCAGGTGAATCCCGGAAGAAAGATCAGATATATTTATGTATCGCAGGTACTACCTTATTTTCTCTCTGCATGCAGGCTTTCACTTGGGATGTGCTGGAAAGCAGGAGTGGCAGCAGAGGTTATCGGAGTACCCTCAGGTTCTATTGGTGAGAAACTGTATAATGCAAAAATATATCTGAATACTCCTGATCTTTTTGCATGGACGATTGTGATTATTGTGATAAGTTTTGTATTTGAAAAGTGTTTTCTTGGAATTGTAAGCAGAGTAGTTTATATGATAGAACATAAATAACGGAGATTTTGATTTATGGTAATTTTCTTAAATGCGTTATTTGTGAGGTTTGTTACAGGTGGAGAAAAGATATGGATATAAAGGTAGATCATGTCAGTAAAGCATACGGAGAGCAGCAGATACTGAGAGATTTGTGTTGCGTTTTTCCAGAAGGGAAAACCACTTGTATAAGAGGAAGATCCGGATGTGGAAAAACTACACTGATACGGCTTCTTCTGGGGCTGGATATTCCGGATAAGGGAAAAATAGAAGTGATAAGTGACAGGAAGATCAGTGCAGTATTTCAGGAAGATCGCCTGTGCGAAAATCTGAGTGCTGCTTCCAATATAAGACTGGTATGCACAGAAACAATTGATTATATTTTAAAAAAGACCGAGGGAAAGACATTGATCTTTGTTACCCATGAAGAACAGGAAGCAGTTTGGCTAAAGGCAGACAAAACATTAAAATTTATGAAGGATCATCTGATAAAATAATCCGGAAAGTGATGGGATAAAATAATGCAGACTTATACATATGTTTCAAAGGGAAAATTTGAATTAATGGAAAAACCAAAACCAGTACTTACGCATGAACGAGATGCAGTTGTAAAGGTAACGCTTGCAAGTATCTGCTCAAGTGATCTGCACATTAAACACGGAAGTGTTCCCCGTGCAGTTCCTGGTATAACTGTGGGACATGAGATGGTAGGTATTGTTGAATCAGTTGGAAGTGCTGTAACTCATGTAAAACCAGGGGATCGTGTGACTGTAAATGTAGAAACCTTTTGTGGTGAATGTTTTTTCTGTAAAAAAGGTTATGTAAATAACTGTACAGATGAGAATGGCGGATGGGCTCTTGGCTGTCGTATAGATGGTGGTCAGGCAGAATATGTAAGAGTTCCGTTTGCTGACCAGGGACTGAACAAAATTCCGGAAGGAGTTACTGACAGACAGGCTTTGCTGGTAGGAGATGTTCTTGCCACTGGCTATTGGGCTGCACGTATTTCTGAGATCACAGAGGAGGATATTGTGCTGATTATTGGAGCTGGTCCTACAGGGATTTGCACTTTGCTAAGTGTTATGCTGAAAAATCCAAAGTGTATTATTATGTGTGAAAAAGATGAAAACAGAATTCATTTTATTAATGAACATTATCCGGAGGTTCTTACTGTCTCGCCGGAGGAATGCTTTGATTTTGTCCAGGACCATAGTGATCACGGTGGAGCTGATGTAGTTCTTGAGGTTGCGGGAGCGGAATCTACATTTCGTCTGGCATGGGAATGTGCAAGACCAAATGCAACTGTGACAGTGGTTGCACTTTATGATAAGGCTCAGGTACTGCCACTTCCGGATATGTATGGAAAAAATCTCACATTCAAAACAGGTGGAGTGGATGGATGTGATTGTGAGGAAACCCTGAAACTGATCGCAGAAGGTAAGATTAATACAGAACCACTTATCACACATACCTATCCGCTTAGCAGAATCGAAGAAGCATATGAACTTTTTGAAAATAAGAGAGATGGTGTGATCAAAGTAGCGGTAGAGTGTTAGAGCGTGTTTCGAAAACGATGTACTAGCAGGATTGCTGTAGATGAAATGAGCAGGTCTGTGAAAAAAATATCTGGAGCAGTTTCTTTTTTGAAAAAAGGAATTAAGTAATGAGGAGATGACGAAGTCTTGAATAAAGCATATGAACAGGAAATAGAAATGTGGAATCAGGTTTTTAAAGAATGTACACCTGTAGATTTAAGAAAGTTAGATTTGAAAGTGGAAACCATGTTTGATGAAGCTTTAAAACTATTTGCGGAAAAAACAACAAATGTCCTGGATTTTGGATGCGGAACCGGAGATATTTCTACACATAAGGTTCTGGGGATTGATGCCTCAAAAGTGGGTATTCAATTTGCAAATGAAACAGCAAAACTCAGTGAGTATAAAACTGCCACGTTCTTAGAAGGCGGAGAACATATGATAAGTTTCCGGCAGTTCGCTTTTTTCCTGTGTTTCTGCTATACTTTTGTCAGGAAAGAGAGGACGGCTTATGAACATTGATTTAAGAGAAGAACTTAGAAAACGTGATGAACTTCTTGACGGTTATCTCAAGCAGATTGAGATCCAGGAAGAGTTTATCCAGAAGCAGAAAGAAATGATCGAATTTCTGGAAGACCATATTTCAAAGATCACAGATATTATCAGCGGCGTCTGACAGATAAAACTATGCCGGGGGAAAAAGTATGCCTGATGCTTATGACCGTATTACACTCCTGTGCCGCCTGAAAGCTGCACAGACCAGAAATAAAGAACTGGAATCCGGAGAAAGATATGTCCGGCTGAAAGAGCTTCATCAGAAGGAATGCAGGTAATATGGATCCAGGATCCTGGAACTGCAGAAAGAAGCGGCGGATGCCCATAAGGAAACGATACGTGTCCGTAATTACTGGTTCCAGGTACTGGAAGATATGCTTCTGGAGTTTGAAAAAATGCAGAAGAAAACGAAACAGGAGCTCCAGGAGATGGAAAAGCGCGCCCTGAAAGCAGAAAAACAGAGGGATGATGCACTGGATAAGGTAAAAGAACTCCAGCACCAGTTTTATGAAACAGCAGTCAGGCTGGAAGAAGAACAGGGAAAAAATCTGAAACTCCGTGCACAGATAAACCGTGATTATGAAAATTCTTCTATCCCTTCTTCCAAAACACTCCGGAAGAAAAAGATCACGAACAGCAGGGAAAAGACCGGAAGGAAACCCGGAGGCCAGCCAGGCCATAAGGGACACTGCCGCAAAAACAGGAGCCGACCCGGCCGGCAATCCTTCTCCCGCCTCCGGAAATAGTCCTGGAAGACAATTCTTTTAAAAAGACATCAAAAACGATCATAAAACAACGGGTAGGCATCCGCATGCTCCTGGATGTAACAGAATATCATGCAGATGTTTATTATAGCAGTCAGACGGGAGAACGCGTTCATGCTCCATTTCCGGCCGGAGTCATTGATGATGTGAATTATGACGGCAGCATCCGGGCATTTCTGTTTCTTCTTAACAATGACTGCTGTACATCGATCGATAAGAGCAGACAGTTTCTGTCAGGCCTGACCGGTGGAAAACTGAATATCTCAAAAGGAATGGTGAGCAGACTCAGCAGGGAGTTTGCCTTAAAAACGGAAGCTGAGCGCAGGCTGCTTATGCAGATATGCTGCTTTCCCCTGTCATGCATACAGACTGTACAAATGGCAGGGAAAACGGAAAGGGCTGCCAGATATATGTCTGCGCAACGCCGGACGGAAAAGCCCTGTATTTTGCCCGTGAGAAAAAAGGGCATGAAGGGGTAAAGGACACGGTCACTGAAGATTACCAGGGGATCCTTGTACACGATCATGACCGGACCTTTTATAATTATGGAACGGATCATCAGGAATGCCTTGCCCATGTGCTGCGCTATCTGAAAGGTAGCATGGATAATGAGCCGGACCGTACCTGGAATAAAGATATGCATTCACTGGTACAGGAAATGATCCATTTCCGGAATGGATTACAGCCGTCTGAGGAACTGGATCCCTGTAAGGTCTCTGAATTCGAAGAAAGATACCGTAAGATACTGGAGACCGCCCGGAAGGAATATGAAAATGTTCCGGCAAACGATTACTATAGAGACGGGTATAATTTATTTCTGAGAATAGAGAAATATATGCAGAACCATCTGCTGTTCCTGCATGATCTCCGGGTACCTGCCACTAATAATGAAGCAGAAAGGCTTCTAAGGAATTATAAGCGGAAACAGGCGCAGGCCGTGACATTCAGAAGTTTCGAGAGCATCGATTACCTCTGCCAATGCATGAGCATGCTTGTTTTGATGCGCTTAGAAGAACCAGAAAATATATTTGACAGAGTGTCCAGGATATTTGGATAAAGAAAACCGATGGCTTTAACTGTTTTTCAGTTTACACCATCGGTTTTCTTAAGTCCAGTTAGCCCTTGAACAGTAACACAATCTTTTTTCCATATCAAATAAGCTCCATGTTCTGATTGCGAATATCAGTTGAAGCATGTTACTATAAGAAAAAACATAGCTATATCATATGATTTTTGACGAGGTAAATCAGATGGCTGGTGACACAGAAACATGATAAGAAAGGTAAAAAACATGGCATCAGAAAGAACAGAAGAACTATACAGGGTTTTGCTCAGCAAGGGCTATCCGAAGGAGCTTTGTGCTGAGATTGCATATAAAAATATGAATACAGATTATACCGCAACCAGAATGCTGGGTTATTTATATCGGTATACAAATCCTAAAATCGAAGATCTGGTAGATGAGATGCTGGCGATTTTAAGTGATCGGGCGCAGATAATAGAGAAAAAGGAATCTGAACATGCGCAGGCAGTGATCAGTGAAATGTACCGGAAGGGATTATAAGTGACGAAGAACTTGGAGATAAGATAACAATGGAGCAATATTATTACAACCATATGAATAAGGCGCAGCAGGCTGCATATCACAGCATTCTTAGCGGTGTGAAAAACCTGGCGGATGAATTTCAGATTCCGGCATTAGAGGGAGAAGAACTTTATAATGTATTTTTTCAGATGCGTCTGGATCATCCGGAGATATTTTGGGTGAGCAGTTATAAATACCGGTATTATAAAGACTCTCCGAATCTGATTTTTATTCCGGAGTATCTTTTTGATAAAAAGAAGATTTGCGAACATCAAAAGGCTATGACTGCCAGAGTTGAGAAGCTGATTCGTCCGGCTCAGAAGCTGTCTGAGTGGGAGAAAGAGAAGTATGTACATGATTTTATCTGTGAAAATATCCGCTATGACAAACTGAAAAAATCATATTCCCATGAAATTATCGGACCTTGGGGCAAGGAGTTGGTGTTTGTGAGGGAATTGCAAAAGCAGTAAAGGTTTTGTTAGATGCACTGGGAGTCTGGTGTGTGATTGCAATCTGTGGAAATAATCCTGAGAAGGGAATTAAGTATCGCCACACATGGAATATTGTAAAAATAGGAGGTACATATTATCATCTGGATGCGACCTTTGATAATACCCTGGGAAAAGATCGTGAAACTTCTGAAATCCGCTATGATTATTTCAATCTGGATGATTCACAGATTTTCAGGGATCATGAGCCTCTTATTGCGCCGGCGCCTCACTGCGGTGATCATGAGCACTTTTACTATAAGGAGAAGAAGCTTTCTTTTACTAAGAAAGAGGATGTGTATAAACGTTCTTTGCAGGCGGCGAAGAAAGGCAGGGTACTTATTTTTCACTGGAGAGGCGGTTATCTGACAAAGGAAGTACTGAAGGAATTGCTGGAGCTTATCCGGAAAGCAGGAGATGAGAAAGACAAAACAGCAATGGTCAGCATAAACTGGCCGCAGGCAGTTATTCGTGTTCAGTATACGGATATGCAGGTACAGGAGAGTGTGACAATAGAGGAAGCGAATGAAGGGGAAAAGGAGTAAGATAGTTGGTTTTTTTGTGATAAAATAAAGAAAAAACGGGAAGGTATCAAAAATTATGAAAAAGGATTCAAGAATGACAGAGGGAAGTATCTCCAGAAAGATTATTTTTTTTGCCATTCCACTGTTTCTCGGAAATCTGTTTCAGCAGTTGTATAATACAGCAGATTCCCTGATCGTAGGCAATTTTCTTGGAAGTAATGCGTTGGCTGCAGTCAGTTCTTCCGGAAATCTGATTTTTTTGATGGTGGGATTTATCAATGGAATTGCCATGGGAGCCGGAGTTGTTGTTGCCAGATATTATGGGGCAAAAATAAAGGACTGCCTGCAGAAAGCAATCCATACAACCGTAGCGTTTGGACTTATGGCTGGTGTAGTGCTGACGGTTATGGGAATGTTTCTGGCTCCCAAAATTCTGGTACTGATGGGAACACCTGCTGATGTGCTGCCGGAGTCCATCGTGTATTTCCGAACATATTTTGCAGGATCCATAGGGGTTGTTATGTACAATATTTTTGTTGGAATCCTGCAGTCTGTCGGAGATAGTCATCACCCCCTGATTTATCTGATTATCTCTTCATGCATCAATGTTGTACTGGATATTTTTTTTATTGCAGGTCTTGGTATGGGTGTTGGTTCAGCTGCACTGGCAACAGCTATTTCTCAGTTTGTCAGCGCCATTCTTTGTATGATCCACCTGATGCGTGTGGAAGAAGAATATCGGTTAGAGTTGAGAATGATCCGTTTTGACAGACATATGCTAAAACAGATTATTCAGAATGGCGTGCCGTCCGGGTTCCAGAATTCAGTGATCGCTATTGCAAATGTTTTTGTGCAGTCAAATATCAATGCATTTGGGAAAATGGCAATGGCAGGCTGTGGTTCCTATTCAAAGGTGGAGGGATTTGCTTTTTTACCAGTAACATGTTTTACAATGGCTCTGACAACTTTTGTCAGCCAGAATCTTGGTGCCAGACAGTATGAACGTGCGAAAAAAGGTGCAAGATTTGGAGTTATTTGTTCGGTGATCATTGCAGAATTGATCGGTATTATCATATATGCGGCGGCACCGGTACTGATTGCTGCTTTTAACAGAGATCCAAGTGTAATACATTATGGTGTGATGCAGGCGAGAATAATTGCGTTGTTTTATTGTCTGCTGGCATTTTCGCATTGTATTGCAGCAGTACTACGCGGATCCGGTCATGCGGCAGTCCCCATGATAGTCATGCTTTGTGACTGGTGTCTGTTTCGTGTGAGCTATATCACGGTAGCAGTCCGCCTTATCTCAGATATCCGGGTGATATTCTGGGCATATCCCTGACCTGGAGCATCAGCTCTGTGATTTTCCTGTATCTGTTTTTGAGGGGAAAATGGGTATACGGATTTGAGAAAGAGAAATAGATAGAATCGGAAACAGCAGCTATATACAAGGCTGCTGTTTTTGCCCGATGATTAAAAAATATCTTGACAGAGGTATTGATTTTGTTATAGTATTAGATTCAATAAAGGGGAGTAACCTACGTTTGAAAATCTGCGTTTGCAGTGTCGTCAGTACGGTGGAGACATCCGGCGCTGCAAGGAAATGGTGAGACTTTTATTGCATTTTTTGTTATGCAATAAGGGTTTCTTTTTTATATCATTTTATTAAAAATCCTTCATTGCATAAAAAATTACAGTTGGTGAATATTTGCAAAAAAGGAGGCAAAGGTAATGAAGGAAATCTATCAACAAACAGTAGAAGAAGTTCTGGATCACGTGGAAAGCAGGGAATCAGGGCTTACCAGTGAACAGGTTGAAAGATCCAGAGAGAACTGTGGATGGAATGAGCTTGCAGAAGGAAAGAAAAAAAGTATTTTACAGATTTTCTTTGAACAGTATAAGGATTTTCTGGTGCTGATCTTAATTGCATCGGCAGTGATATCCGGTATGCTTGGAGATGTGGAAAGCGCAGCGGTTATCGTGATCGTTATTACGATTAATGCGATTTTGGGAACCGTACAGACAGTAAAGGCTGAGCAGTCTTTGCAGAGTTTAAAGAAGCTTTCCGGACCGGAAGCAAAAGTATTGCGCAATGGTGTGGCTGTCCAGCTCCCTGCAAGAGAACTGGTTGTGGGTGATGTGATTCTGCTTGAAGCAGGTGATATGATTCCGGCAGATGGAAGACTGATTGAAAATGCAAGTCTTAAGGTCGATGAAAGTGCTCTTACCGGTGAAAGTCTTGCGGTTGAAAAGAGCATGGACACTATTTTGGCAGAAGCACCACTTGGCGATCGGACAAATATGCTGTTTTCCGGAAGTTTTGTCACATATGGGCGTGGCAAAGCGGTTGTAACAGATGTAGGTATGCAGACAGAGGTTGGAAAGATTGCGGGACTTCTGAAATCGACTTCTGAAAAACAAACGCCACTTCAGGCAAATCTGGATGATTTTGGGAAAAAGCTTTCGATTCTGATACTGATATTTTGCGGAATTCTGTTTGCAATCAATGTATTTCGTGGTGAGAAGATCAGCAGTGCATTTATGTTTGCAGTAGCACTTGCAGTTGCAGCAATTCCGGAAGCGTTAAGTTCCATTGTGACAATTGTTCTTTCTTTTGGAACACAGAAGATGGCAAAGGAGCATGCAATTATTCGTAAGCTTCAGGCTGTGGAAGGCCTTGGGAGTGTATCTGTTATCTGTTCGGATAAGACAGGAACGCTCACACAGAACAAAATGACAGTAGAAGATTATTATATTGATGGAAAAAGGATTTCAGCAGCTGCAATTGATGCGGCAGATCCGGCACAGAGATGTCTTTTGGATTACAGTATTTTATGTAATGATTCAACAAATGAAAATGGAGTGGAGATCGGAGATCCGACGGAAACGGCATTGATCAATCTGGGCAGCAGATGCGGAATAGAGGCTGCCGATGTAAGAAATCTTTATCCAAGAGAAGGAGAGCTTCCTTTTGATAGTGACCGTAAGATGATGTCAACACTTCACAGAATCGATGGCGAGAACAGGATGATTGTAAAAGGTGCTGTTGACAGGCTTCTGGAACTGACAGAGAGGATTTGGACAAAGGATGGAGTCCGGGAAATTACAGAAGCAGATAAAGAAAAGATCCAGATGCAGAATCAGGATTTTTCGATGGAAGGGTTACGGGTACTGGCGTTTACTTATCGTGAAATTCCGGAGAATCATATATTGACGATGGAAGATGAGAAACATCTGGTATTTCTTGGCCTGATTGCTATGATGGATCCGCCCAGGGAAGAATCAAAGGCTGCAGTTGCAGAATGTATAAAAGCGGGAATCAGACCGGTCATGATAACGGGAGATCATAAGATCACAGCAGCGGCAATTGCAAAGAGAATTGGAATCTTACATGATCTGTCGGAGGCATGCGAGGGTGCTGATATTGAAAATATGAGTGATGAGCAGCTGAGGGAATTTGTTCCGAATATTTCTGTGTATGCAAGAGTGTCACCTGAGCACAAGATCCGTATCGTCCGTGCATGGCAGGAGAAAGGGATGATCGTGGCAATGACCGGAGACGGTGTGAATGATGCTCCGGCATTGAAGCAGGCAGACATTGGTGTCGCAATGGGAGTGACTGGAACCGAGGTTGCAAAGGATGCCGCAGCAATGGTGCTTACAGATGATAATTTTGCAACAATTGTAAAAGCAGTGGAAAATGGGCGAAATTTATATCAGAATATCAAGTATGCGATCCAGTTTCTTTTGTCAGGAAACTTTGGCGCGATTCTGGCAGTTCTTTGTGCATCGCTTGCAGGACTTCCGGTTCCCTTTGCACCGGTGCATCTGCTGTTTATCAATCTTTTGACAGACAGCCTTCCGGCAATCGCACTGGGTGTGGAGCCTCATAGCAGTGAGGTGATGAATGAGAAACCAAGATCTGCAGACGAGTCAATACTGACAAAAGATTTTCTTGGTAAGATTGGACTGGAAGGTTTTGTGATCGGTGTGATGACAATGATTGGATTTTTGACAGGATATTACCAGAATGGTGCATTGCTGGGAAGTACCTACGCTTTCGGAACACTTTGCCTGGCACGTTTGTTTCATGGATTTAACTGCAAATCGGATCATCCGGTTATCTTTACAAAACGTTTCTTTAATAATAAATGGCTTCAGGGAGCATTTGCACTTGGGGCAGTACTTATTACAGCAGTACTTACGGTTCCTGGACTTCATTTTATGTTTAAAGTGGAGACGTTGAACCTGATGCAGCTTGGATGCGTATATCTGTATGCGTTTGCCAGCCTTCCGATTATTCAACTGCTTAAATGGATACGCATGAAATTAAGAAAAAGAGGGGAAAGATAGTGAGTCTTTCATCAGGTATGCATCGGAAGCTTTTGGTTTTTTATGGTAAGGGCGAAAATGTAATTTTACTGAAGTTTTGGAAACAGCAGCTATATACAAGACTGCTGTTTTTGAGTATAATAGTAGAAATCAGCAGTGCAAATTGAGGAAGGATCATTCAAATGATAGTTAACAAGTGTTCGGAAAATTTACTTAAAAAATCAAAAAAATTATATGAGAATTACAGGGACAACTGTACAGTTGTCCAGAGAATGCTGGAAAAATATAAAAAGATATATCCCAATATTTCTGATTATTCTATTATGCATTTTATAGATATTGCAGAATTTTGCGATTTAATAATGGACAGAAAGAAACTGGAAAGCTTGAATGAAGATGAGTGTTACTGTCTTTTGCTGGCAGCCCTGTTTGCGCATACCGGATTTGGTTTAAATCAGGAAATCATGAACAGATATATAAACAGACTGGGAATTCAAAAGCAGACTCAATCGCTTACATTCCTGCAGATCATGAGCAAATATCATGTTTTGTTCAGTGCGTGTCTGATAGAAGAATATGGAGATATATTTGAATTTCCGTCAGAGAAACATAAACATGCCA
>ENA-OQHY01001182-OQHY01001182.1-human-gut-metagenome-genome-assembly--contig:-NODE-1182-length-11740-cov-2.986222_pt1 | contig 11740 bp, 16 predicted proteins | sample MGYA00242570_ERZ504733 | MGnify/ENA primary metagenome ERZ504733 (study PRJEB26092, sample SAMD00036219) | human gut metagenome | host: Homo sapiens | study: EMG produced TPA metagenomics assembly of...
CGGTGGTGTTCCCGGAGGGCGTGGGCGTCTGCCCGTGGATGGTGCCCGGCGGAGCCGACATCGCCATGGCCACCAGCGAGCTGATGAAGACTTATCAGGCTGCCATCTGGGCACAGCACGGTCTGTTTGCTTCCGGTCCGGACTTTGACATCACCTTTGGTCTGGCCCACACCATTGAGAAGAGCGCAGAAATTTACGTCAAGGTGCTCTCCATGGGCGGCGGCATCATCCGGCAGACCATCACCGACGACGACCTGCGTGCCATTGCCCGCGACTTTGGCGTGACCCTGAACGAGAAGTTCCTCAACTAAGCCATCTTTCTCCATTCTTCTTCATCATAGCAGAACAGGCATCCCGTCCGATACCGCCAAACGGTAACGCAGGATGCCTGTTCTGCTTTATGTTTCCCGGAATTCCATGGGCGTTTTTCCGGTGACCTGCTGAAAGACTGCGCTGAAATAATTGCGGGTGGCAAAGCCAAGCTGCTCGGAAATTTCCCGGACGCTGAACGGTGTACTTTTCAGCAGAACTTTCGCACGTTCGACCTTTGCAAACTTTACATAGTTCGTGACACTCAGACCCGTTTCTTCCTTGAATTTGTGGGTGAGGTAATATTCTGTGTAGCCCACCAGGGCGGCAAGATCTTCCGCTACGATCTTTTTGTCCAGATTCATCTCGATATAATCCACACACTTCTGGATCTGTCTACTGAGGTTCGGGTTTGTCCGGTGTTTGTGGACACGTCGGATGAAATCATCGTACATCATCATTGCAAGGGGGCTCAGCTCATCCAGCGATTTTGCCGATTCTGCCGCCTGAATGTAGCTGTCCCCCAGCGAGTACGCCTCCTCCGGGGAAAGACCACCCTCAATGGCAGCACGGCACACCAGCGAGGTGAACACGATGATGGAGGTCTTACTCTGGCGTAGCACATCGCTGCTCTGTACCGGCACACCCGCACTCATACTCATACTATTGGAAAGTGCCTGCTTGTAATTCATATCTCCGGTGCGGACCATTTGCAGCATTCCCTGCTCCGCCATCCAGATCTTATGCCGGTCGTGGGGGATGGCAGAGCTTTTCAGCCGCTCCTCCTGTGCTGTGCTGCTGTTGACACAGCTCAGCTCCAGCCGCTGCCCGGTGAGGCAGTATGCATCATCAGCAGATAGCGGTTCATAATGGTGTTTTGCAGGGTAGGGACTTTTTCAAGAGCTTTGTATAGCTGGATCGTCCATGCCACACTGATCTCCAGCTTGCTGTAATATTTCAGTCCGTCCTCGATCCCGCGCAGCGTCACATCCTGATAGAACACCGGCCCGATGACCCAGACGCGCTTCAGTTTTCCCTCTTCCTTTTCAAAGGCTGCGCCCCACAAAAGCCCCAGCGCCGTTCCCAAGGTAACGGCACATCGTCCCGGTTCCCATGCTCCAGCATCCGCTGTTTGCAGCCGAACAGCTCAATGCGCTGGCAAGGAATGCCTCGTCCGGCAGTTGCTCCGCAAGAGCACACCTTGTGCATCATAGCACCATGTATAAACATTGCCGCCGCACTGGACAAGTTCGGAAAGCAGCATCATATTCTGGAGAACATCCATGTGTAACCCCTCCGGCTCATTGATAAAAACAGTATATCATACTTCCGCCGTTTTTCCATCGAGGCCCGGAGCCAGTGCAGCAGGATGCCCGCAGAGATAGCCGCAGCACCAACGTCTGCTATCAGGTGCGCCGCCGCAATGCCCTGCACGCCGCAAAGCGCATTCATCAGGTACAGCAGCGGGATCAGCAGCAGCCCCTGCCGCAAAAGAGAGAGCACCACCGCACCGCTTGCCCTGCCCACAGATTGCAGCAGATTGGTTGCCAGATAGGTCAGACCGATCACCGGGCTGCCCAGAACCAGATAGACCACCAGCTGCGTTCCCAGACGGAAAGTGTCTTCTTCCTTGATGAACATCCCGATCAGCGCATTGCGTCCGGCAAAGCTGGCAGCTCCGGCAAGGACGCCAAAAACAACGGTCAGCAGGATCAGGTCCTTCAAAAGCTGTTTCAGGCGTTTTGAGTCGCCTGCGCCGTAGCTGTACGCCAGAAGCGGCTGGCAGCCCATGCAGATCGCCATGGCGATCATGCTGATGACCATGGTCGTCTTGCCTGCCGCTGCCATAGCTGCGACCGCCGCCGTACCGTGGGTCACCAACAGCCGGTTGCTGAAGGAGGATGCAAACCCGGCCAGCAGGCTGCTGATGCCGTTGGGCAGTCCAATGGCCAGCAGTTCGCCCAGCATCTGCGGCTTTTTCAGGGCAGGACGAAAATCAACCGTCAGCACCGTGCCGTGCTTGACGATGTAGCGCAGATAGCAGGCAGTCGCCACAAGGTTGCCCAGCACACTGGCGGCAGCCGCACCGCTGACACCGAAGTTCAGCACCAGAATAAACAGCGGGTCAAAAATGCAGTTGATCAGCGTGCCCAGAAGATTGCCGATCATGCCCTCTTTTGCCGCTCCCTCTGCACGCACCAGCATCGCCATGCTGTTGGACAGGATAAAAAACGGCGCACCCAGTGCCAGGACCTGAAGATACCGCTCCGCGTAGGGGAAGATCTCTGCATTCGAGCCCAGCATTCCCAGAAGCGGCACTCTGCCCACCAGCAGACCGATGCTGACCAGAACGCCCAGAAAAAAGCTGGTCCAGAAGCAGAGCGAGGAGCAGATCTTGCCCTGCTCGATCTCACCCGCGCCAAAGCAGCGTGCAATGACAGCACTGCTGCCTGCGCCAAGCATCGTTGCCACCGCCGCAAGGATCGAAAACACCGGTCCCACAACGGAGACCGCCGCCACCTGTGCAGTATCGCCCAGACAGCCCACAAAAAACATATCCGCCATGTTGTACAGCACCATGACAAGGATAATGATGATGGAGGCACCGCCATAGAAATAATGGACTTCCAGACAGAGCCGGTACGGAAAAGTGCTTCGTTTTTCATGATCTCCTCCAAAAGTCAACCGTACACAGATAGAACGAAAACCCCGGTCATGGGGCTTTCAGAGCGGTTTCAGTCACAGGTTATCCAGCGCATCCAGCAGTGCTTTCAGTGCCGTTTCCGGCAGACCCAGCATGGAGCCGATCTTACCAAAGGTCATACCGTATGCGGCTTTTGCCTGCTGATTGTCAGCAAAGCCGGGCAAGTACTGCTCCACAACGGCTTTTGCGGCTCGTTTTCCATCAGGGCTGCAATGGTGCTCTGGCTGTTCAGCTTGCCGTCGGTCAAAATTTCCGGGTGCTTCCAGCTGCTGACGCTCTGGTGCCCGGCAGACAGTGCACCGTCCACCGGGATGGCTGCACCGGTGATGTACCGTGCCATACCGCTGGCAAGGAAAAGTGCCAGTGCGGCGCACTCCTCCGGGTCGCCATCCGCTTTGCCGGGCAGTCGGATGCAAAAAGTCCATGGCCGCAGCCGGTGCATCACCGAAGATGCTGGTCTTGGTGTAACCGGGGCAGATGGCGTTGACGGTGATACCGTATTCTGCGTAATCCAGTGCCGCTGCACGGGTCATGCCCACCACGCCGAACTTGGTGGCGCTGTACAGTGCTGCCCGCGCTGGGGTACAAGACCCGCCACCGATGCCACGTTGATGAGAAAGCCGCCCTCGCTGTGGCTCTTGAGGATGGCTTCTGCGCCGTACTTCATCCCGCAAAGACGCCCTCGCTGTTCAGGGAGAAGATCTTCTCGTAATCCTCTACCTCATACTCATGCAGCGGTGTGCCGCCCATGCCGATGCCTGCGTTGCTGACAACGCCATCCAGCTTGCCGTAATGTGCCACCGTCTTGTCCACCAGTTCCTTGATGGCAGAAGCCTTGCTGCAATCGGTCTGGATAAAGATGGCATCGCCGCCCTTGGCACAGATGCCGTCTGCCACAGCCTGCCCCTGCTCTGCGCTGCGAGCTGCACAAACCACCTTCATGCCGTTTTCGCCAAAGCACTCGGCAATGGCGCGGCCGATGCCGCGGCTTGCGCCGGTAACGATTGCTACCTTGCCTTTGACACTGTTGAAATCCATCATTTTCATTCTCCTTTTTCTCAGATCATGTTGCTCTGCTTCAGCCATTCCACTTCATCGTGGATTGTCTTCCGATGATTTATCGTATTTACGAATCAGATTTGCAACCCTTAGTTGCTTATCCATTCCTGTGGTGCTATAATAGCACTGTGGCGCATGGGCTGCAATCAGCAGTTTCCGGCGTGTCCGGTGTTTAAGCAACGGTTCACCTTCAAAGCGTTGGTTAAGCATCCTTTACGAAATACATTGACGGAGGAATTGTATGGATATCCGTGTCAAAAAAACGAAGCGTGCCATTCAGAAAGCGTTTATTGCGTTGCTGCGGGAGAAGCCCATCGAAAAGATCACGGTCAAAGAAATTGCCGAACGCGCCGAGATCAACAAAACGACCTTTTATTCCCACTACGAAACGCTGGATGCGCTCACCGCCGAAATAGAGCGGCAGACGGTCCAGCTCGTCTGCGACAATATGGGCGGCGCACAGCAGCTGCTGGATGCGCCGGAGACCTTTGTGCAGGAGATGTTTGCTTCTCTCCAGCAGGCAACCGATTACCTCGGTGTCGTTCCGGCATCAGCCATGAACCGCTTTACACAGCATCTGCGAGATGCCATTCTGGAACAAATCAAACTCGCAAACATGGAACCATCCCAATATGAAAATGTCGGAGCCATCCTGATTTTTGTAATGAACGGCCTTTCGGGGCTTCTGAACACCGATGCAAAACTGGCGCAGAAACAAATTGATGTGATCGCCGCCGTGGTTGCGGATGGTGTCCATGGTCTGCATCTTTCCCACTGAGCCAAAACAGGCTGCGAGAAGCATCTTCCGCAGCCTGTTTTTTGCTATTGCAGCTTATCTTTCTGCGTAACTACCCAGCACCCCAAGGCTGGGCTTTGCCGTCCGTTCCATGGTTTCACGGTTCACGGCAATCAGGCCGAACTGCATGGCATAGCCCTTCTGCCACTCAAAGTTGTCCATCAGGCTCCAATGGAAGTAGCCCTTCACCGGGATGCCGTCAGCGATGCAATGCTGCACGCCCTCCAGTGCCTGCCGGATAAACGTCACACGGCGGGTGTCATCGGCGGTGGCAATGCCGTTTTCGGTGACGATGAGATTGCCCTTGAAATCTTCTGCCACCTTGCGGAGGACGTGTTCCAGTGCCTGCGGATAGACCTCGTAATCCATCTGGGTCAGCTCTGCGCCCTCCGGTGCCGGCAGCTGCCCCTGCGGGCCGTAAAGGGTGCGGGTGTAGTTCTGTACACCTAAGAAGTCATCCTCTTTGATGTAGGGCAGGTAATGGGTGAACTCCTCCTGCCATGCGGCCTCGGCAAAGGCTTCGCCGCCGGGCTGTGCCTGCAAGTCGTGGAGCGAAAGGGTCAAGCCCACCTTGACTTCCGGGCAGATGGCCTTGATGGCATCCCGTGCGGCTGCATGGGCGCGCAGCACCAGCAGATCGCCTCCGGGGTGCGCTCGCTGACAAAGATCTGCGGCTGGGGTGTGCCGAACACCTGCGCGTTCTCCATGGCAGCATACTTCATGTTTTCCATCATCTTCTGGAAGTTCATGCCCACCTGCACTGTGCCTCGGCAGACTTTCCGGCTGCGGCGGCATTCTTGGCAGCCTGTTCTGCCATCAGGCGGAACCGCTTGGAAATAGCGGCCAGCTGCAGGCCCATGTTGGCTTCGTTGATGGTGCAGATATAGCGCAGCTCGCTGCCCAGCTGCTCCATGACATAGGCTGCATAGTGCTTAAAATCCTCGACCGTGGATTCTGCTTCCCAGCCGCCCTTGCAGATAAGCCACTTGGGCTGGTGAAGTGCAGCAGGGTGACGATGGGCTCTACGCCGTGTGCCTTGCAGCAGGCGATCACCCTGCGGTAGTGTTCAATGGCTTCCGGGTCGAACGTTCCTTCCTCCGGCTCCACCCGTGCCCACTCGATGGAAAACGGTAGGCGTTCAGCCCGGCATCGGCCAGCAGCTTAATATCTTCCTCATACCGATGATAATGGTCGCAGGCAATGCCGCTGGGTTCCGTAAAGCTGGAATGGGGCAGCTGCTCCTGTGCCCAGTAGTCGCTGTTGGTGTTGTTGCCCTCTACCTGATGGGCTGCTGTTGCAGCACCGATGAAAAAACCTTTTTCAAATTTCTGCATGATGGTTCTCCTTTTATTCAGATTATTCAGAAGCCGAGTTTTCTCTTGTGCCTATTGTAACAGGTCTGCGCGGAGCAAAAAGGATAATTTTTCACGTTATTGGTGAATTTTTCGTTGAGCGATCAGAACTGCGCGAATTTTTATCCTCAATTCCAGTTTTTTATCCTGCAGTACCTGTTGCATTCTGTTATTCTGGTGTCAAGAAAAGCGGAACCCGTTTCACACAAAAAGGAGGAAAATCATTATGTTCCAAAAGAAACCCAGCGCCAGTGAGGTAGACGGTGTCCAGTACCGCCGTGCAAAGCTCTGGCAGATCATCTGTTATGCCTGCAACGCCTTTGTGGGTATGAGCGTCTACTCTCTGATCGGTATGGCAAGTTATTCTGCCAGCATCGGCTACGGCATCACCACTGCAACCGTTGGCATCATCCTGATGCTGGCCCGCATTCTGGACGGCTTCACCGATCCGATGCTGGCGTTCGTCTATGACCGCGTCAACACCCGTTTCGGCAAGCTGCGCGTTCTGCTGATCAGCGGCTACCTGATTGAAGCGGTGGGCCTGCTGTGCATGTTCAACCTGTGCTCCAGCAAGGGCCTCGGCCTGCCGGTGTTCGCCCTGACCTACATTATTACATCATCGGCTACACCGTCACCAACATGACCGCCCAGACCCTGCCCGCCATCATGACCAACGATCCCCGGCAGCGTCCCACCATCGGTGTCTGGACCACTGCACTGAACTACGCCGTGCCCATGGGCATGAGCATGCTGATCTACACCGTCATCCTGCCAAGTGCGGCGGCACCTTCAATCAGACTTCTCAGCATGGTCTGCACCATCGTCCTGATTATTGCCGGCATCGGCACCTGATCGTCTGCGCCGGTATCTCTGCCTACGATAAGCCCGAAAGCTTTGAGGGCACCAACAAAAAGCACGAGCCGCTGAAGATCGCGGATGTCCTTGAAGTGCTCAAGCACAACAAGCCCCTGCAGTGCTACATCGCCTCCAACGCTTCCGACAAGCTGGCACAGCAGGTAGGCAGCCAGGCCATCATCAACACCATGCTGAATGGTATCCTGATCGGCAACATGGGTCTTGCCACCACCCTTGGCGTGATCAGCATGGTGCCTTCCATCTTCTTTGCCGCCTTCGGCGCAAAGTATGTGGGCAAAAAGGGCAGCAAGAAGGGCATCGTGACTTGGACCTGCATCAGCATGGCCATCACCGCTGTGCTGATCCTGTTCTTCATCTTCACGGATACCCGTCAGATTGGCGTGATGGGCAGCTGGAACATGATCGTTTACGTCCTGCTGACCCTGCTGCAGAACGGTTCCAACATGTGCATCACCACCTCCAACACTTCTTACATGGCTGACACCATCGACTACGAGCTGGACCGCAGCGGCCGTTACATCCCGGCAGTCGTCTCCGGTACTTACAGCCTCATCGACAAGCTCATCACCTCGGTGGCTGCCGTCGTCGCCACCGGTGCCGTGGCTATTTTGGGCTACACCACAACCATGCCCCAGCCCACGGATGCCTACACCTCCGGCATCTTCTGGATGACCCTTGCCATCAAATACGGTCTGCCGATGCTGGGCTGGCTCATCACCCTGCTTGCCATGGTCGGCTGCCCCCTGACCAAGGAGGAAATGGTCAACGTCCAGAAGCGCATCGCGGACAAAAAAGAAGCCCTTCGCCATGAAGTAATTGCAGAAAACATGCAGTAATACCTGCAAAGACCGAAAGGGCTCATACGCTCTTTCGGTTTTTGCCGATTTGATCCATCTTTTACAAAGGAGTTTTTACCATGAGCAAAACCATCCTGCTGAATCATAGCAACTGGCATTTTACCAAGGAGAACACCGGCATCCCCACCGCCATTATGGGTGAGGCCATCACCCTGCCCCACACCTGGAATGCGGTGGACGGTCAGGACGGCGGCAACGATTACTACCGCGGCACCTGCTGGTATACGCTGGCCCTGGCAAAGCCCACTATCCCGCAGGCGGCAAGGCTGTTTTGCAGCTGGACGGCGCAGCCATGACCGCCGCCGTTTACCTGAACGGTGAAAAGCTGGCCCAGCACAAGGGCGGCTACTCCACCTTCCGGGTGGACCTGACCGACCACCTCCAAGAGGAAAATCTGCTGGCAATTTCCGTGGACAACAGCGACAACGACACCGTATACCCCCAGAAGGCAGACTTCACTTTCTACGGCGGCCTTTACCGGGATGTGACCCTGCACATCGTCCCGGCAGAGCACTTTGCCCTGCCAGACAACGGTACCCCCGCGCTGAAGGTGACCCCCATCGTCACCGACCTTGCCGCTAAAACCGCCGAGGTCACCGTGGAAGCCGCCGTGGTGGGCGCACAGAGCGTAACCTTTGCACTGGAAGGACAGGCCCTCACTGCTCCGGTAGAGAACGGCACCGCAACGGCGGTTTTCACGCTGGACCATGCCCACCTGTGGGATGGTATTGATGATCCCTTCCTCTATACCGTATCTGCGAAACTGGACAACGGCGAGGAAGCATCTGCCCGCTTTGGCTGCCGGAAATTTGAGATTGACCCCCAGAAGGCTTTTTCCTGAATGGACGCAGCTACCCGCTGCGTGGCGTTTCCCGCCATCAGGACCGCAAGGACGCAGGCATTGCCCTGACCAACGAAATGATGGGAGAGGACATGGCCCTCATTCTGGAGATCGGGGCCAACACCATCCGGCTGGCCCACTATCAGCACGCACAGCATTTCTATGACCTGTGCGACGAAAAGGGCCTTGTCATCTGGGCAGAGATCCCTTACATCACCATGCACATGACCAACGGCCGTGCCAACACCCTGACCCAGATGGAGGAGCTGATCCGCCAGAACTACAACCACCCCTGCATTGCCGTGTGGGGCCTTTCTAACGAGATCACCGCCGCCTCTGCGGTCAACGAGGATCTGCTGGAAAACCACCGTCTGCTGAACGAACTGGCGCACAAGCTGGACCCAACCCGCAAGACCACCATGCAAACGTGTTCATGCTGGAGACCACCAGCCCATTCTGGAGATCCCGGATGTGAACAGCTACAACCTCTACTTCGGCTGGTATCTGGGCGAATTGGAGCAGAACGACGAATTCTTTGACAAGTACCATGCCGATTACCCTGACCGCTGCATCGGCTTTTCTGAGTACGGCGCAGACGCAAACCCCCAGTACCAGAGCAGCCACCCGGAAAAGGGCGACTACACCGAGAGCTACCAGTGCGTTTACCACGAGCATATCGCAAAGATGATTGCCGACCGTCCGTGGCTGTGGGCGACCCATGTGTGGAATATGTTTGATTTTGCCGCCGATGGCCGTGATGAGGGCGGCAAGCACGGCGAGAACCAGAAGGGACTTGTCACCTTTGACCGCAAGCTGAAAAAAGACCCCTTCTATCTCTACAAGGCCTATTGGAGCAAGGAGCCGTTCGTGCACCTGTGCGGCAGCCGCTATGTGGACCGCGCCGAGGATGTGACCGAGATCAAGGTCTACTCCAATCTGCCGGAGGTCTCGCTGTACAAGGACGGTCAGCTGGTGGAGACCAAGCAGGGCGACAAGGTGTTCACCTTCCAGCTGCCCATCACCGGCAAGCACAGCATTGAGGCACGCTCCGGCGAGCACAGCAGCGTGATCCTGGTGAACAAGGTGGACGCCCCCAACCCGGATTACGCCATGGACAACCGCAAGAACGTGACCAACTGGTTTGACGGCGAGCTGGACGAAAGCTGCTGGTCGGTGAAGGACAACATGGCTGCCGCCATGGCAGACCCGAAAGCTGGTCCTATCCTGAAGCAGATTTCTGATAAAGCCGCCGCCGCCCGCGGAGATGTTGCCGCTGCCGTGAAAGACAACCCGGCTCTGGTGGCCATGATGGAGCGTGCCATGCAGCGGATGACCATTGAATCCATGCTGATGCAGGCGGGTGCTTCGGAGGAGGACATCAAGCAACTGAACCGTGTATTGCAGGGCATTTCTAAGGAGTGATCTTTGATGAAAACAACCTATTGTAATCCTCTTGATCTGGGCTACCGTTACCAGCACATGAAGGAAGGCCCGCGCACAGCGGGTTTCCGGGAGGGCGCAGACCCGACACTGGTCTATTTCAAGGGCAAATATTATCTGTTCGTTTCCATGTCGGCAGGTTTCTGGTATTCGGACGACCTGCTGAACTGGGAGTTCCATGCAGACCCCGACCTGCTGATCTATGACTACGCACCGGATGTGCGGCAGGTGGGCAATTACCTCTACTTCTGCGCCAGCCGCAAGGGGCGCAACTGCCCCATCCTGCGCACTGCTGACCCCCTGACCGAGCCGTTTATCGAGGTTTCTGCGCCCTTTGCTTTCTGGGACCCGGATCTGTTCTGCGATGACGATGGCCGGGTGTACTTCTACTGGGGCTGTTCCAATATTGCCCCATCTACGGCGTGGAGCTGGACCCGGACACCATGACCCCCATCGGTGAAAAGCAGGAGCTGATCTTCGGCAATGAAACTACCCTTGGCTACGAACGCCCCGGCAACAACGGCATTGTGGACCGGGAAGCCAGCGTGCTGTACCAGTCTATGAAGCAGTTCTATGACCCCAAGACCGGCAAGCTGAATCTGCCGCCGCAGATGGCAAACATCCCCGGCCTGAGTGCCGAAAGCCTGACTGCCATGTTCAACGCCATCGGCAAGCCCTACATTGAGGGTGCGTTCATGACAAAGCACGGCGATACCTACTATCTGCAGTACGCCTGCCCCGGCACCCAGTACAACACTTACGCCGACGGTGTATACACCTCCCGTTCTCCGCTGGGCCCCTTTGTGCGGCAGGCATCCAATCCGTTTTCCGCAAAGCCCGGTGGATTCATCACCGGTGCAGGCCACGGCAGCACCATTGCTGACACCTACGGCAACTGGTGGCACGCCTCCACCATGCGCATTTCCGTCAACTATGACTTTGAGCGCCGGGTGGGGCTGTTCCCTGCCGGGTTCGACAAGGACGGCGTGCTTTACTGCAACCAGAACTTTGCCGATTACCCCCACCGCATCCCGCTGGCAAATTCGATGCCGCCAGCCAGCAGCCGGAATGGATGCTGCTGAGTTACAAAAAGCCGGTCACGGCTTCCAGCACCGCAGAAAACAGCAGTCCGGAGCTGGCAGTCAATGAGGACTGCCGCAGCTGGTGGAGTGCCGCCGGTGCAGAGCCGGGCGAATGGCTCTGCGTGGACCTTGGCAAAGAGAATGATGTCCGCGCCATTCAGGTAAACATGGCGGATGAAAAGCTGGTGGTGGATTTCCCGGCGGACAGCTACGGCGACGACCGCAAGACCCGCCACATCGAGACCCGCCCGCAGATCTCCCATTACACGGTGGAAACCAGTGTGAACGGAACAGACTGGACGACCCGCGAAACGGTTGCCCGCGAGTGCTCCAACGGCTACTACGAATATGCCGACGGCATCCGCGCCCGGTACGTCCGGGTCACCGGCGGCGAACTGCCCTATGGACAGCCGCTGCGCATCAG
>ENA-OQHY01001183-OQHY01001183.1-human-gut-metagenome-genome-assembly--contig:-NODE-1183-length-11737-cov-1.764083_pt1 | contig 11737 bp, 20 predicted proteins | sample MGYA00242570_ERZ504733 | MGnify/ENA primary metagenome ERZ504733 (study PRJEB26092, sample SAMD00036219) | human gut metagenome | host: Homo sapiens | study: EMG produced TPA metagenomics assembly of...
CTGACAAAGGGGCAGTTTTCCTTGTTCCTGTATTCCAATCATTCCATATACACCATTTTCTTGATTTTTTTCAATTGTTCCAAGTTTTTTTCCCTCACTATAATCAATATAACCCGATAACTCACCTGGTGTTCCTCTGCCTCCCTTTACTACAGAGACAACCTGAGCCTCATAAAGTTCTCCCTGTGAAATCTTAAGCAGAGCTCCTGTATCTGTATCACTGATTCCATGCCCCAGTGCACCATAAGCCCCCTCTTTGGTTAAGAATGTCAACGTTCCGATTCCCTGCGTATTATCCCTGACCCAGATTCCAAGCTTATACTTTAAATCCTGCGCTTTTACCGGTTGAATACAGATTTGGCATTTCTTCCTCATCCCGTTCTACTAAAAGTGTTACTTCTTTCCTCTGAATTTTGTATTTTATCAATCAGCTCCTTTTTCGTCTGAATTGTCTCCCCATTTACTTTAAGAATGTAATCCCCTGATTTTGCAATATTTTTTGCTGGTGTACAGGTCATTCCATCCGCTTGTACAATTTCTCCTGTATCAATTATTAATACTCCCTTCGTCTCCATGTAAAGTCCTACCGGCTGCCCGCAAACCGAAACTTTATCTTCCTCTACTGTCTGAACTTTTATTTTTTTTACCGGAATCGTATCAAACAGTTTACAGGAAATCCAGTATGCATTCCCCTTCGAAGTTTGAATTGTATCTTCATAAGTCACAAATGGCAGATTTCGTAATTCAGAAATTCCTTTTTCTTCTTTCTTGGACAGATACACCGTATCCGGAATTGCCTGTTCGGTGATTTTCCATCCAAAAATCCTGCGCAGATAATATCTGCTAATAATAATACGAATAAAAGACGACGAAAATTACACTTTTTTTTCAAAAAATCACATCCTTTTGTTATTTTTTCAAATAAATTCTTTTTTCATTCTAAATGCAAACTTTTATTTTGCAGTTTTCACATACAAAAAAGGATACACGTTAATTGTGTACCCTTTTTAGTATGTGAAAATTCTATTATTTCACTCTTGTATTTTTTTGTTGTTGTGCCATTTCTTTCATCTCACGCGCATTTGAAAGTACCGTCTCAGTAATACTTTCTCCACCAAGCATTCTTGCCAGTTCTTCCACCGATTTTTCTTCATCAAGACGCCAGATTTTTGTCTGAGTTTCCAGCTCTTTTACACTTTTTTCAATTAAAAAATGAGAATCTGCCTGCGCTGCAATCTGAGGGAGATGTGTAATACAAAGTACCTGATGAGACTTTGCAATCACTGCCATTTTTTCTGAAACTTTCCATGCCGTCTTTCCACTGATTCCTGTGTCAATCTCATCAAAAATAAGTGTTTCTTTTTCGTCTTTATCCGCCAGAATCGTTTTAATCGCAAGCATAATTCGGGAAAGTTCTCCACCGGAAACTACTTTTTGAAGTTCTCTTTTCGGTTCTCCAGGATTGGTCGAAATAAAAAAGCAGATGCTGTCTTTTCCATTTGAGGAAAACTCTGCTTTTTCCTCAAACACAATCTCAAATGCAACATCCAGGAAATTTAGTTCCTGCAGTCCTTCGATAATTCTCTTTTTCCAGACTTTTTGCCCATTTTTTTTCGACTTTTTTGTTAAACATTCACACTGTTTTTGTAATACCGTTTCCTGCTCTTCTATTTTTCTTTTTAATTCCGCCTGATTCTGTTCAAAATGTTCCAGTGCTTCGTATTCTTCTTCTTTTTCCTGTTTATATTCCAGTACTGCCTCAATACTTGCTCCATATTTTGATTTTAGATGATTCAGAAGATTTAAACGTTCTTCTGTCTCCAAAAACTCTTCCTGTGAAAATTGGAAACCAGAAAGATAAGAAGAAAGCTCTCTGTTAAAGTCACTTAAAAGAGCATCTATATCGTTCAGGGTTTCATAAATTCCTTTTAAGTCATCGTCCAGTTCCGATACCTGCGATAACTGCCGGACGGCTCTGCCAATCTGTTCTGAACTTCCTTCTCTTTCATACCCTGTCAGTTCATACACTTCTGAAAGGCTTTCCGTAATCCGCTTTGCATTTATCATTTTGCGATACTGTGCCTCTAACTCTTCATCTTCGCCCACTTTCAATTTTGCATCTTCAATTTCTGAAATTTCAAATGCCAGAAAATCCATCTGCCGTTTTTTTTGTTCTTCGTCTATCTCATACTGTTCAAGTTCTTTTCTTAATGCCTTATAAGTTTCATAATCTTTCTGAACCTGCTCTCGTTTCTTTTGAATCTCTTCTTTTCCATAAACATCCAGAATTTCCATCTGCTTTTCCGGATATAATAAAGACTGGTGTTCATGCTGTCCATGAATATCAAGCAAATAAAACGCTGCCTGTTTTACCATAGAAACCGTACAGGTTTCTCCATTTATTTTACAGATACTTCTGTTTCCTGTCAGTTTCCTGCTGATAATAACCTGTCCGTCATCCGGGAAAATATCCATCTGTTTCAATTTTTCGGCAGTCCGCTCTCCTGCTTCAAATACCAGTTCCACAAACGCATACTCCGCATGCTCCCTTATCATGCTTTTTGAAGCTTTCTGACCAAGTGCCAGATTAATCGAACCAATTAAAATTGACTTTCCGGCACCGGTCTCTCCAGTCAGAATATTAAGCCCCTCTGTAAAATCCACTTCTGCTTCATCAATCAGTGCCAGATTTTTTACATGCAAATGCAACAACATATTTTTTACCTTGTACTCTCTTCGCCTGTGTTAATAATTTTTTTAATTTTTTCCATTAAGATAATCGTATCGTCTACTGTACGGTTAATGCAGGCTATCGTATCGTCCCCGGCAATACAACCCACAATCTCATTCATCTTCATGTTATCAAGCGCTGCTCCGGCAGCATTTGCCATTCCGGCAACTGTTTTATAACCAGAATTATTCTGCGCTATTTCCATGGATAACAGTGCATCCCGCAAAACCCTTTTATATTTTTCGCTGTCCTGATTCGTCCGCTGCTCTAAAACTGTGTATTTAGAACCCCCATCCGGTTTTGCAATTTTCATCAATTTCAACTCTCTGATATCTCTTGAAACTGTCGCCTGAGTCACTGCAAATCCGGCTTCCTGCAGTTTAGCTGCCAGTTCTTCCTGGGTTTCAATATCATATTGGTTAATCAGGTCAATGATTTTTGAATGTCTGGCAATTTTCATAATCTGTCCGTCTCCTTAGTTTTTCATTTTCCGTCTTAATACTTCAAGAAAACTAATATTACTTATCTTTATAATCTGGGTGTCTTTCACGGAACGTCGTATCGCAACTCTGTCTGCCGTACGCATCGGAACATTGGTATCTCCATCAAAGCTTACTACTGCCTTTGCCTCACAGCCCTGACTTCCCTCTCCGATTTCTACCGTAATCTCATCTTCTGCCGGAAAAATCACACTTCTGGTATTTAAGGTATGCGGTGCTACCGGTGTCATAATCAGGATGGTTTGTCTCAGGAGATACAATCGGTCCTCCTGCTGACAGGCTGTATCCGGTCGAGCCAGTTGCAGTTGCTATAATGATTCCATCTGCGGTATAGCTGTTTAAGAATTCACCATTTACATAGTTATGAAATCTCGTTACGTGCAAAGGACCATCTCTGCCAATCACGATATCATTTAATGCAACATCTTCTGCAATCAGTTCTTCTTTATGATAAACTTTTCCGTTTAACATCATTCGTTTCTCTATTGTATATTCATCTAACATCAGATGATTTAATGCTCCATCAATAGAAGAACGGTCAATTTCAGCAAGATATCCAAGCGTACCCATATTAATTCCCAAAAGCGGAATCTGACGATTTACCACATCTCTTGCAGCCTGCAAAAGTGTTCCATCTCCGCCAATCACAATAATACACTCCACATCCTTTGGGATTTTTTCCACATCCGTATAATGATTGCTTCTGGCTTTTTGTTCCGATGTTTCTTCTCTTAAAATGCAAGATTTTCCTTTGGAATTTAAATACGCTTCGACTTTTCTTGCCGTCTTTAATTCTTTATCTTTTTGTCTGTTTGCAATAATAAAAAATTTATCCATTATTTATCCAACTCCGCATGAGCCAGAGCAACGACATTCTGAATTGAAAGCTCCTGCTCTTTTACCGGATTTTCGGTATCTGTCTTTACAATGTGAAGCAGATACTCAATATTTCCTTCCGGTCCTTTTATCGGTGAAAATTCAAGGTGCTGAGGTGCAAATCCAATACTTTTTGCATACTCCATTACTTTCTCAATGACTTCTTGATGTACTTTCGCATCTCTGACTACGCCTTTTTTCCCAACTTTTTCTCTCCCTGCTTCAAACTGCGGTTTAATCAGGCATACCACTTCTCCACCTGATTTTAACAGATGATAAACCGGAAGCAGTACTTTTGTTAAAGAAATAAAAGAAACATCAATCGAAGAAAAATCCGCCGGCTCCTGCAAATCATCCGGTGTCACATATCGGATATTGGTTCTTTCCATACAGACAACCCGCTCGTCATTTCTTAATTTCCAGTCTAACTGACCATGTCCTACATCAATTGCATAAACTTTTACTGCTCCATTTTGAAGCATACAATCTGTAAAACCACCGGTAGAAGAACCTACATCCATGCAGATTTTATCCTGAAGGGTTACTCCGAAGTTATTCATCGCTTTTTCCAGTTTTAATCCACCACGACTTACATACTTTAAAGTATTGCCACGCACTTCAATGTTTGCTGTATCTGCAAACATCGAACCTGCCTTATCCTCTTTCTGATTCTCTACATAAACACAGCCTGACATAATGACTGCTTTCGCCTTTTCTCTTGATACTGCCAGTCCTCTTTTTACTAACAGTACATCCAGACGTTCTTTCATCTCTTCTCTGCCTCCTTGATTGCCCCATAAATAGAATCTGCATCGATTCCGGCTTTTGCTTTTAACAATTTTGGATTTCCATGTGTAATAAATGCATCCGGAAGAGCGATAATCTGCACTTTTACCTCTGGATGATATTCCTGCATATACTCGGAAACCGCCATTCCAAATCCACCATTTTTCACATTCTCTTCCATTGTCACAATTTTTTATGCTTCAATGCAAGCCGGTCAAGGATTTTGGTATCCAGTGGTTTTATAAATCTTGCATTGACTAAAGTTGCATTGATTTTGTCTGCTTTTAATTTCTCCCTTACTTCTACTGCCGTCTCTACCATACTGCCTACTGACAACAATGCCGTTTCTTCGCCCTCAAAAATCAACTCACTCTTTCCATAAACCATAGGCTCACGATATTCTTCTAAACCATCATAAGCTTCTCCTCTTGGATAGCGAATTGCAATTGGACCTTGATAACGCACTGCAAATTTCAACATATCTGAAAGCTCCCATTTGTTCTTTGGTGCTAACACCGTCATATTCGGTATCATCGACAGATACGATAAATCAAAACATCCCTGATGGGTTTCTCCATCACTTCCTACAAGCCCTGCACGGTCTATTGCAAAAATCACATGCAGGTTCTGCAGACAAACATCTTCGATTATCTGATCCACTGCCCTTTGAAGAAATGAAGAATAAATTGCCACAACCGGTATCATGCCTCCAAGTGCCATTCCTGCTGCACAGGTTACCGCATGTTCCTCCGCAATTCCCACATCAAAAAAGCGCTGTGGAAAGCGTTCGAACTGATTCAATACCGGTAACCGTCCGGCATTGCCGCTGTCAAAGCAACAAGATTTGGTACTCTGTCTGCCAACTTTAGCATAACTGTCGAAAAGATATCTGTATAATTTGCCTTTCCCCCGGTTTTTAATGGAATTCCATGCTCCAGATTAAATGCAGATGTTCCATGAAATCTTGCCGGGTGTTTTCTTGCCGGTTCATATCCTCGTCCTTTTTCGGTCTGAACATGCACCAGCACTGGTCCGTTTACTTTTTTTGCTTCCTGAAAAACCTGAATCATTCTTCCACAGTCATGTCCATTTACCGGTCCCAAATATTTAATTCCCATATCCTCAAAAAACATTCCTGGAATCATAAGCTGTTTAATACTGTCTTTTGTCTTATGAATTCTTTGTACCATGACCGGTCCGATTCCCGGTACTTTATTTAATGTCTTTTTGACTTCGCTCTTTAAATCCGTATAAGATTCTGCTGTTCTTAGATTACTTAAATAACTTGAAATTCCGCCCACATTTTCCGATATCGACATCTTATTATCATTTTAATACGATAACAAAATTTTTTATTTTAAGCTCGCTGCATTATTTTAAAGCTTCATAGGCCATTCCGCCGGTCAGCGCACCATCTCCGATTACCGATACCACATGATACTCTTCTCCACTTGCTTTGCTTGCACAAACATAGCCGACTCCTGCTGAGATTGGAAGTTGAACTGTGTCCGGTATCATAAGCATCACAAGGCTTTCCTCCCTTTTGGGAAATCCACTCAACCCTCCATATTGACGCAGATTTTTAATCCATCCTTTCTTCCGGTCAGAATCTTATGTGTATAAGACTGATGACCGACATCCCAGATAATTTTGTCTTTTGGAAGTGAAAACACATAATGCAGTGCCATGGTAAGTTTAACCGCCCCAAGGTTAGAAGCCAGATGCCCTCCGGTCTTACTTAAGGACTCTAATAAAAAATCTCTGATTTCCTGTGCCAGCACAGGCATCTGTTCTAACGGTATTTTCTTTATATCGTTTTCTTTTTCAATTGTTTCTAACAGCATCTCTTTTGCACCTCTATTTTCTGCGGGTACAAAAGTGAAAGAAGCAGTTCTCTTAAAAATTCCTGTTCACCCGGAAGTTCCATAAGCAGATTCAATGCCTCCTTGGTCAGCTCTTTCACATTCTTCTCCCGCCTTTTTGATTCCTTCCAGAGTCACATAAGTTGTTTTATGGTTCTTTTCATCGCTTCCTACTGCTTTTCCCAGTTCCTCCATTGTACCTGTGACATCCAAAATATCATCTTGAATCTGAAAGGCAATTCCTATTTTTCCTGCAAGAGTTTCTATCTTCTGTATCTCTTCTTCTCTCGCTCCTGCAAGAGTTGCTCCGATTGTCATTGCACATTCAATTTAATGCAGATGTTTTATTTTCATAAATATAATCCAGCATTTCCCTGTCCAGTTCCTGCTCTTTTTTGTCATTTTCTACATCTACGCTCTGTCCGCCAAGCATGCCGTCAATTCCGGTTTTCTTTCCAAGAATTGATAAGGCTTTTGCCACACGCTTCCATTCTTCCATATCTGACTCATCTAATAAGTCAAATGCACGAAATGCCGTCTCATAAGCATAATTTAAAAGTGCATCTCCTGCAAGAATTGCCGCTGGCTCTCCATAAACAGCATGGGTGGTTTTTCTTCCTCTTCGGTACTCATCATTGTCAAGTGCCGGAAGGTCATCATGAAAGTCAGCGAATGGGTATGAATCATCTCCATTGCCGCCATAAAAGGCTCTATCACTTTCCCTGTTCCGCCAAACATACTGTAAACTTCTCTCATAAATACCGGTCGAAGTCTTTTTCCACCGGAAAGCATGCTGTAATTCATTGCCTCTGCCATATTTTTTGCAAAGCCCTCTTCTTTTGGCAGATAGCTTTTGATAATCTCTTCCGCTTCTCTGGTTCTTTGTTCTAATTCTTCTTTAAAATTCACTCAGCCCACCATCTTCATTCATCATTAACATTCTTTTTTCAACGGTATCTATCTTCTCACTACATTCTTTAAGCAGTTTCATGCCAGTCTGATAAATCAAAAATGACTCCTCAAGCGAAACATCTGCACGTTCCAACTGCTCCACAATTCCATCTAGTTCTTCAAAAGCTTCTTCTATCGTCTGTGTTTCTTTTTGTTTCAAATCCGGTGTCATCAAACACACCTCTTTCTACTTGTTTTGTTCCGATACTCCTGGCTTCTATTGTTCCATCACTTACCTGAATCAGAAGCGTCTCACCTGATTTTACCTGTGAAATACTCGTCACCGCCTTATGCGCTTCATTTTCTACATAAGAAAATCCCTGATTTAATTTATCCAACGGAGACAGACCTTTCATCCGCTCAATATAAAGCCTCAATTCCTGTCTGGAAGTTAAAATCCTGGTTTTCATTGCAGATTCCAGCCGTATCTGAATACTTTCATAATGCTGTTTTTTCTCTTCTATCTGACTTTTTGGATTCAAGTAACTTAATTTATTTTCATACAGTTTTAAGGCTTGTCGCTTTTGAGCAATCTGCTGTTGCAGTTCACGGTTTAATTTTGCATGATACTCTTCCAATCTTCCCAATAAATCCTGTATCTCAAATACAGCAAGCTCAGCCGCCGCAGACGGAGTCGGTGCACGCAAATCGGCCGCATAATCAGCAATTGTCGTATCCGTTTCATGCCCGACCGCAGAAATAATCGGTGTTCGACATTCAAAAATTGCCCTTGCAACCTCTTCTTCATTAAACGCCCACAATTCTTCAATACTTCCACCACCACGACCGACAATAATCGTATCTACGCCATAAGCATCGAGCATTTCAATTCCTTTTACAATACTTTCTTTTGCTCCGATTCCCTGTACCTGTGCCGGATAAAGAATCAGCTGAACATACGGATTTCGCCTTCCCGCAACATTTTGAATATCACGCACCGCTGCACCGGTTGCAGCAGTTACGATTCCAAGTTTCTGAATGTATTTTGGAATCGGCTGTTTATATTCCGGTGCAAACATTCCCATATCTTCTAATTCTTCTTTTAACGCCAGATATTTTTCATATAATGCTCCGGCACCTTCTAACTTAATTTCTCTGGCATAAAGCTGATACGTTCCATCCCGCTCATATACTTCCACTTTGCCTTTGACCACCACGTTGTCTCCGTTTTTCATGGAAAAAGCAAGACCCTTTCTTGCACCGGCAAACATGACACAGGAAATCGTTCCCGCAGCATCTTTCAGGGAAAAATAAATGTGCCCCGAAGTATGATATTTGCAATTTGAAACTTCTCCCTTTACAGAGATTTTATTCAACAGAAAATCCTGCGTAAACATATTTTGAATATAACGGTTAATCTGTCCAACCGAATAGGTCCGATTCATATTCCTTTTACTGCTCCTTGGCAATCTTTCCTAAAATACCATTTACGAAAGAAGAAGATTCGTCTCCTCCGAATTTTTTACTTAATTCAACTGCCTCATTGATTGCAACTTTAAACGGTACATCTTCATCGTATTTCATTTCATAAACAGCAAGTCTTAAGATATTTAAGTCTACTTTGCTCATACGGTTTACTTTCCATCCGGAAGATACCTTGTTTAATAACTCATCAATTTCTTCTACGTGTTCTAATACTTTTTCATATTTTCCACGTATATATTCTTCTTCCTGTGGAGAAAGTTCTTCTAATGTTTCAAAATACAGACTGCTCTGTTCCGGCATTTCTTCTACTGTATTGAATTCTCCCATAAACAATAACTTAAATATATGTTCTCTCATTTCTCTTCTTTTCATCTTATCCTCCATTTATAAAAAAGGTGTCCTTTTGCGAGACACCTTTTCATTTTACTCTATCTGTGTTCATTTTCAAAGTAACTATTTTGTCTTTCTTTTTCCATCTCTACACTTGCAATACGCACGTTTACATCAGAGACTACAAGACCTGTCATATTTTCGATTGCTGCTTTTACTTTTTCCTGTACGGTTTTACTTGTCTCTAAAATATTGTATCCATACTCGATATTTAAAGCCAAATCCACGCAGACAATGTTTTCTAAAATATCTACCTTTACCCCTTTTGAAAGGTTTTTCATTCCCAGTTTTCCAACCAGTTCATTTGTGATATTTCCTGCCATAGAACCGACACCTTCTACTTCTGTTGCTGCCAGTCCCGCAATAATAGCAACCACTTCATCGGCAATCTGAACCTCGCCCAATGAGCCATTATCATGTATCTTATAGATATTTCTATCTTCCGCCATAACCAAACCTCCTATTTTTTAAAAGGATAATCTCCTACCTGACATTATATCAAAATATAATTGTGGTGTCAAAACTTCTATAGAAAATATAAAAAAGAATCTCCGCCTCCTGTCTTTTAAACAGAAAACGGAGTCCTTCTTAGTTTCTGCTGAACTCAGCCAGTCTTAATCCTTCATTTCTATCTAAGGTCATGCCAACACTCCAGCTGTTTACAAACAATAACAGAGGATTGCCTTTCATATCCATAACCTTCTTCATGTCAGAAGTTCCGGTCAGTTTCTTAACGTCTACTTCATCTTTATTTTCAATCCAGCGAATGTGTTCATAAGGCAGTGTCTCAAGACGGATATCCACATTGTATTCATTTTCCAGACGGTATTTTAAGACATCAAACTGAAGCACACCGACAACTCCGACAATAATTTCTTCCATTCCGCCCATGATTTCCTGGAAAATCTGAATCGCACCTTCCTGTGCGATCTGGTTGATCCCTTTTACAAACTGCTTTCTCTTCATGCTGTCAAGCAGACGTACTCTTGCAAAGTGTTCCGGTGCGAACGTTGGGATTCCTTCATACTGGAATTTTTCCCGGTGCACATACCGTATCACCGATTGAAAGAATACCTGGGTCAAATACACCGATAATATCTCCGGCATACGCTTCTTCCACCACATGACGGTCCTGCGCCATCATCTGCTGTGGCTGGGAGAGACGCATTTTTTTTCTCGCCCTGTACGTGATACACCTCTTTGGATGCCTCAAATTTACCGGAACAGATTCTCATAAATGCAACTCGGTCACGGTGGTTCTTATTCATATTTGCCTGAATTTTAAATACAAAGGCAGAGAAATCTTCTTTCATCGGGTCAATCTCTCCGATATCTGCCTTTCTTGGAAGCGGGGAAGAAGTCATTTTTAAGAAATGTTTCAAAAATGTCTCCACACCAAAGTTTGTAAGCGCAGAACCGAAAAATACCGGTGAAAGCTTTCCTTCGTTGACTAAGTCCTGGTCAAATTCCGCACTTGCGCCATCGAGCAGTTCAATTTCTTCTAATAACTGCTCTTTCTGTTCTGCATCCACTACATCATCCAAGTGTGCTTCATCAATTCCGATTTCTTCTTCGATTCCCTCTTTTGTCCCCTTCATGGTATCTGAGAATGTCAGCACTTTTTCTGTATTTCTGTCATAAACACCACGGAATTTTTACCGGAACCAATTGGCCAGTTAATCGGACAGGTTGGAATTCCAAGCTCTTTTTCGATATCATCCAGTAAATCAAAGGTATCATTTGCATCTCTGTCCATTTTGTTAATAAACGTAAAAATTGGAATATGGCGCATCGCACAAACTTTAAACAGTTTTCTGGTCTGAGCCTCCACTCCTTTTGAAGCATCAATGACCATAACTGCAGAATCTGCTGCCATTAAAGTACGATATGTGTCCTCCGAGAAATCCTGATGTCCAGGAGTATCCAATATGTTAATGCAATAACCGTCATAATTAAACTGAAGTACGGAAGATGTAACGGAAATACCTCTTTCTTTTTCAATTTCCATCCAGTCTGAAACCGCATGACGAGCTGTTGCCTTTCCTTTTACACTTCCTGCAAGGTTGATTGCTCCTCCGTAAAGAAGAAATTCTTCTAAGAATACAATGGTCAACGCAGCACTTGTTGCCATGGAGTTCAATTCCATGCTCCCTTCCGCTGACACACCAAGAGATACGGAAGACTATGAAGGATTTTTCCATCTCTATTCCATAAAG
>ENA-OQHY01001184-OQHY01001184.1-human-gut-metagenome-genome-assembly--contig:-NODE-1184-length-11726-cov-2.209587_pt1 | contig 11726 bp, 13 predicted proteins | sample MGYA00242570_ERZ504733 | MGnify/ENA primary metagenome ERZ504733 (study PRJEB26092, sample SAMD00036219) | human gut metagenome | host: Homo sapiens | study: EMG produced TPA metagenomics assembly of...
CGTAGCAATGTGGGTATACACTTCCGCCGGTGGGCCAGTAGCGTTCTGACCGAGTATATGAAGAAGGCTTTGCCCTCAATGACGAGCGGTTGCGCAATCCCCGTGAGTTTGGCGCTGACTACTTTGATGAATTACTGGAGCGTATTCGGGATATTCGTGCCAGTGAGAAGCGGGTGTATCAGAAGGTTAAGGAGATATTCGCCCTCTCGGTCGACTACGACAGCAAAGTCAGGTCGCTCAAAACTTCTTCAAATCGATTCAGAACAAGTTGGAATATGCTGCCACGGGCCACACTGCGCCGGAACTCATTGCCAATCGGGCCGATTGCTTCAAGGATAACATGGGACTCACTTCGTTTAAGGGGTCAAAGTGCGCCGGGCGATGTGACGGTAGCGAAAAACTACATGACCCATGAGGAGATCAGCACGCTGAATCTCATTGTGAATATGTATCTGGACTATGCGGAGCTGCAGGCCAAAGGACACAACCCTATGCACATGGCGGACTGGGAAAGCAAGTTGGGCGATTTTCTGCGTTTCAATGGTCGGGAAGTTTTGGAGAATTTCGGAACTGTGAAGCGGGAGGTTGCGGAAAAACTGGCGCTGGAGCAATATGAGCAGTACGATGCCAACCGCCGGGTGCTGGAAGCGTCGGACGATGTGGACGAGCTAACCGCGGATGTGAAGCGGCTGAAACCGTGAGAATTTGAACGAATTCACTCCGAATATCCCTTGGTATGTGGATACCTTTGAGGAAGAAGAACTGGTGGATATCGATGAGGTGCGGCAAAATATTGCCAATATCGAGGTGGAATTGGCTCAAGTACAAGCGCAGATGAAAAAATATATGAATGAACTTGAAATCTAAGGAGGTAGAAGAGTTGGCTACATCCGTTAATAATGCATTTGCTGAATTTATGAGTGATATTGTTAATCTTGACCCGGGTGTTGTATCCGAAGCAAGAACTAGTCGAGACAACCTGCTTAATAATATCGCCGAATTTGATAACGATGATGGATTCTTTGATTTATGTGATAGCTTTAATGTACATTTTGGCTCATTTGCGAGAAAGACTAAATGTCGTGACCTTGATGATGTTGATTTGATGATTGGTATTGCCGCTAACGGTGCAACGTATTATTCCGATGATCCATGGGATGAAGTCAGAATAACTGCAAGTGCCACCAATGCAGCACAAAAAGATTGCACACGCTAGATGGAACACTTAACAGTACCCTGGTATCTAATAAATTTAAGAAAAAGTTAGAATCAGTAAGGGGGTATTCACGCTCTGAGATTCGTAGAAATGGTGAAGTAATTGTTTTAAATCTTATATCAAAGGAATGGTCTTTTGATATCGTTCCTTGTTTCCATACGGTGAAAGAAAGCGATGGCAGGTCATATTATTTGATCCCAAACGGAAGGGGACAGTGGAAAAAGACGGCGCCTGATAAAGACAAAGAGCATGTTACAAGCACAAATCAAAGTAAAGATGGGCGCGTGTTAGAGTTAATTCGCCTTTGCAAAAAATGGAATAAAGTAAAGAATGCCAAGACACTACCGTCATATATGCTAGAAACCATGATTATCAATTTTGCGGATTCTCAAGCAGAACTAAATAAGTGGATGGATTTCCGTTTTCGAGATGCGTTGAGCTATATAGCAGACCATATTTTGAGTCCTGTGTATGATATGAAAGAAATTCAAGGGGATATCAATAACCTTGATATAGAAGATAAATTACGCCTTCAGCAAAAGGCAAGGACTGATTACAATAAGGCATGTGAAGCTTGGCAACAAGAACAGGCTGGTAACCATAAAGAGGCTATTAAAAAGTGGGGTGAAATTTTTGGAAGCGACTTCCCAACATACGGATAATAGTATTTATTCTTGTCAGAACGAAGGTTTTTTACTCAAATGCCAGTTGGCTCAAAGAAATGAGTATTCTCGTGCAAAAAAGAGCCAGTCGGATAAAGGCGACGGTAACTCTTACATTCACGATCTGTTCTATCGTTGCGTCTATTGTAGATTGTGATACACTGTCTGCCATATCCAGCTTATTTGCCGTAGGATTGGTTGTGTTTAACAAATACTCAGATGGACATATTTCCGCTCACAAAAAACACGCGGCTTCCATACAACAGTATATTGATGTGACGCTTTTTGCTTCGGCTATAGGAGGAACTAAGTCTGAGTGGGGCGAATTACCGAATAAGACCGACCTTGCAGAGGCGATAAGTGAATTTTCAGGTGAAGATACCTCTGATATGAAAAACTGGTATAGTGATTACTCCTCTTTGCCAGGTGAAGCTCAGGTTTTTCATTGTCAACGAGAAAATGTAAGATGGGACTACGGTTTGCATAAATCTTATATCTGCCTTCAGCTTGGCATTTTGCTGGCTGCAGTCGTTGCTATGATTGTAACTATGTTCATCGTTAATCCTGACTTTATAAAGCTGATATGTATTTTATCATGTTAACACCACTTGCAGAATATACATATTCCGTCTGTAAAGATGTCCTCGAGAGCATTTCAATTTTGCGAAAAATTAATAGTTTTTGCGATCAAATTGAAAATAAGCTATCAGGAGATAACGTTGTATCTGTTAAACAAGAATTGATTGATTTGCAATATAAGAATTCGAAAAGACGAGAAGTGGGTTTTCTTATTCCAGATTGGTTTTATAAAATGCGAAAAGGTAAGCAGCAAAAGCAAGAAGACTGCATTGCAGAAACCATTGTTAATCTGAGCCAAGAAAATGGTGAGCATAGATGACATTAAGAACGCGACATATAATGGAGCAAATTAAGCGTGGAAATGTTCCAGAGGGATATAAGAAGACAAAAGCGGGGATTTTTCCTGCTGGCTGGGATGTATATATGATCGGAGACTGTCTTAGCCGTGTGGAGAGACCAGTGGAGGTTAAGCCTAACGAATTGTACACTCAAATCGGTATCCGCTCCCATGGAAAAGGCCTTTTCTATAAAGAATCCGTTACAGGCGCAGCACTGGGAAATAAGTCCGTCTTTTGGATTGAGCCTGACTGCTTTATAGTAAATATTGTTTTCGCATGGGAACAGGCAATTGGGAGGACCACACAATCTGAAGTAGGAATGATTGGTTCCCACCGTTTTCCGATGTACCGTCCTGTAAACGATAGAGTTGATGTCGATTACCTGATTTCTTATTTTTTGACAAAACGAGGAACTGATATTTTGCAGGCAGCATCTCCCGGAGGAGCAGGACGAAACAAAACACTGGGACAAGATCGCTTTTTGAAAAGTAAAATCGTACTGCCGCCCATTGAAGAACAACGAAAAATTGCCGCCATCCTCATTACCCAGGATAAAGTAATTGAGCTGAAAGAAAAACGCCTTGCCGAAAAACAGCGGCAGAAAAAGTATCTCATGCAGCAGCTGTTGACCGGCAAAAAGCGCCTGCCTGGGTTTAGTGGGGCGTGGAAAAATATAAAACTATGCGAGGTCCTTTCTGAGCGAAAGGAAAAAAATATCGAGCAAAATTTGAGAATTTGTTCGGTAGCAGTTCAAAAAGGTGTAATAGACCAGATTGAACATTTGGGAAGAAGCTATGCAGCAAGTGATACTTCAAATTATTCTGTCGCCCATTATGGGGATATCATATACACCAAAAGTCCCACCGGAGATTTTCTATATGGAATCGTTAAGCAGAACTTATTGAAGGAAACGGTTGCAGTTTCACCGTTATATGGAGTATTTACTCCCATGACATTTGGCCTTGGATACTTTTTACACACATATTTTCAATCGGCTATTTGTGCGCAAAATTATCTGTTGCCAATTGTACAGAAAGGGGCGAAAAACACAATTAACATTACAAATGATACATTTATCTCGAGCAAATTGTATTTGCCTCTTGATGTAGAAGAACAAAAAGCGATAGCGGATACTTTTATTGCCGCTGACCGTGAAATCGACCTGCTGCGTCAGGATATCGAACAGGAGAAACAAAAGAAAAAAGCCCTGATGCAGCTGTTACTGACGGGCATTGTGAGGGTGAAAACATGACGGAAAAAGAAAATACAGGAACATCTCTGCAAAGAACTGCTAAAAAAGATTGTAGACAATGGGCAGAACTACACGGAAAAAATGAAGTCTGATCTGAAAGGAATCATTGACCTCGGCAAATCTCCTGAGGAGATTTGTGAAGCAACTCTTGCCTATTTTGCTATGTGCAGATGGCAGTGAAAGGAGGTGAAAACGCATGGCAACCAATCCTCCCAGCGGCGACGGACATAGAAATGGTGCGGTAAAAGACCGTTCTCAGGCTTTCAACCCTGTTACAAAACAATGGGTAAAGCGAGAAAGTGACACCGGTCGTTTTATGGATGTCAAAAAGGATGGCACTCCTTTTAAGGGAGTCCGCAAAGAAAAGTAAATCCAGAGACAGGAGAGCGAGGCGGGGTTTCCTGCCCCGCTAATCCTGCGTTTACTGATATTTCCGAAAGGAGGCAACCATGGACAAATCCCTATATTTAGAAAAGAATATCAGCCAGCAGCCGGCCATTGATCTGCTGCGGTCCATGGGCTATACCTACATATCCCCGGAGGACTGTGAAGTACAGAGAGGTAGCCGATACCATGTGCTGCTGAAAGACATCCTCCGGGGCCAGCTGCGGCGGCTCAACCGCTATGCCTTCGCCGGTGCGGAAAACGAGTTCTCCGCCGCCAATATTGAGCGGGCTATGGATGATCTGGACGAGCCTTTAACTGATGGTCTGGTCCGCTCCAGTGAAAAAATCTATGATGCCCTGTTGCTGGGCAAAAGCTATCCTGAGACCGTGGGCGAGGGAAAAACCCTCAGTTTCAATTTGAAATACATCGACTGGGAGCATCCGGAGAACAACCTGTTCCATGTTACCGAGGAGTTTACAGTAGACAGTCGGGACAAGCTTCACAACGCCCGGCCGGATATCGTGCTGTTTATCAACGGTATTCCCTTCGCTGTCATTGAGTGTAAAACGCCCCAGATCAGCGTAGAACAGGCCGTGGAGCAGAATATCCGCAACCAGCAAAAGGAGTATATCCCACAGCTTTACAAGTTTGCCCAGATTGTGATGGCGACCAATAAAAACGCCGTGAAGTATGCCACCACCGGAACGCCCAAAAAATTCTGGAATGTGTGGAAGGAACAGAATACCGCTTTTCTGGAAGGGGCGCTGGCCCAGTATGTGACTGACCGCACTCCCACTGAGCAGGATCGGAATTTGATTTCTCTGTTCAGCAAAGAACGGGTTATAGAACTGATCCGATACTTGTGCTCTTTGACGCCAATGTAAAGAAGATTTGCCGGTATCAGCAGTATTTCGCCATCAAAGAGATTATCAAGACCATTCAGCAGTCGGACGAAAAGGGTAACCGTCAAAGCGGCGTTATCTGGCACACCCAGGGCAGCGGCAAGAGCCTGACCATGGTTATGCTGGCAAAGTATATCTTAATGGAACTGTCCGACTGCAACCCGAAAGTGGTCGTTGTCACTGATCGCAAGGAACTGGATCGGCAGATCGCAGCTACATTCGCACACACCCGGCTCAATCCGGCCAGAGCCACCAGTGGACGGAATCTGGTGGAGCTGCTGAATAGCGGCAAGGCGGATGTGGTCACTACCATCATCAATAAGTTCAACACTGCTGAAAAAATGGAGCACAAGAATTTTTCGCGGGATGTGTTTCTGCTGGTGGATGAAAGCCACCGCTCCAACTATGGTCTGCTGGCCACCAAAATGAGGGCGGTGTTCCCCAATGCCTGCTACATCGGCTTTACCGGTACTCCTTTGATGAAAAAAGAGAAGAACACCATGGCGAAATTCGGTAAGTTGATCCACAAATATACTATTAAGGACGGTGTGGATGACGGAGCCATTGTGCCGCTCATTTACGAAGGCCGTTTTGTGGAACAGAATGTGGATGAGGCTAATATAGATCTCTGGTTCAAACAGACTACCAAACGGCTCACGGAAGCGCAGCGGGATGACCTTTCACGGAAATGGAGCAGTATCCGCCGCCTAACCTCCACCGATGCTCGTATCAAGCGGATTGCTCTGGACATCGATGAACACTTCATTGAAGGGTACAAAGATACCGGATTTAAGGCTATGCTGGCCACTAACTACAAGCGGGATGCGATTCGGTATCTGGAGTGTTTTGAGCAATTTAGGGATTTGAACTGTGCCGTGGTGATCTCACCGCCTGATCTGCGGGAAAGTGTAGACGATATAGATGAGGGTGCCGACGATAAGGTCATTGCCTACTGGAATAAAATGATGAACCGCTACGGTGACGCAGATGCCTACGAAGAGGCAATGAAGAACCAGTTCTGCGCAGGAGACATCGATATTCTTATTGTGTGCAGTAAGCTGCTTACCGGTTTTGATGCTCCCATCTGCCAGGTGCTCTACATCGATAAAGAGTTGAAAGAACACGGTCTGCTCCAAGCTATAGCCCGCACCAATCGTCTGTATGAAGGCAAGGACTACGGCTCATTGTGGACTACCGTGGACTGATTGAAAAGTTGGATACCGCTATGGATCTGTACAGCGGTGCCGGGCTGGAGAATTTTGACAGTGGAGATCTGAAGGGTGTTGTGGTGGATGTCATGTCGTCTGTGGCTGGCCTGCGGGAAGCCTATACCCGGTTGACGGAACTGTTTGCAGACTTAAAAAATCCACGCGACACCGAAGAAGTGGAAGTTTTTCTTGCTGACGATAAGAAGCGAGAGAACTTTTATAATTTCCTCTGTGCTTTTGGCAAAGCGTTGAATATGGTGCTGAATGCGGAACAGGCGTATGCAGCCATTCCGAAAGATGAATTGAAGCAGTATCAAAACACTTTTATCTTTTTCTCTAAGGTGCGCCGCAGCGTGAAAATCCGTTACTGTGATGCCATTGATAACCGGGAATATGAACCGCTGATGCAAAATCTTCTTGATACACACCTTTCAGTAGCTGGTCTGAAACAAATTACTAACCCCATCGATATTCTGAACAAGGATGACTTTGAACGGGAATTGGAGGAATTGGGATCTCTTCGAGCAAAGGCAGATGCTATTACCAGCAAATTGACCCGCAGCATCAGCGAAAAGTATCACGAGAATCCTGCCTATTACGACAGCTTCTCCAAGCGGATTAAGGATGCATTGGATCAGTACAAGGAAAAGGTGATCTCCGAGGCGGAATATCTGGCAAAGATGCGTACCATCATGGAAGATTATCACGCCGGAAAGAGCAGCGTAACCTATCCGGAATCCATTAAGAATAATGTACACGCCCAGGCGTTTTACGGTGTTCTGTCAGCAGTATTCGACGAAGCGAAGGAAGCGGAAGTTTCTCCTGATTTTGTTGCGGAGATTGCGGAAGAGATTACAAAAATTGTGGCCAATCACAGTCAAGTGGACTGGACCAACAACAAAACAATCCACGACCGAATCTCGCAGGATATTGATGACCTTTTTTATGACTACGAGAAAGAACGGGGATTAAAGACTGTCTTTTGACACCATTGATAAGATCATCGAAAATGATCAAAACAAGTAGCACTTCGGAGGTTTTGACAGCAATGGCACAGAAAAGAATCGTCGTATATGAAAACAACGAGATCCACTACCTGCTGGAGCAGAAGCAGGTAAAAAATCTCAATCTGCGGGTTCATAAGGATTGTAAGGTTTATGTTTCGGCTAATCCAGATGTCCCTACTGAAAAGGTTGACGATTTTGTAGTGAGCAAAGGAGCCTATATCCGCTCAGCGCAAAGAAAGTTTCGTGAGATGGCACAGTATGCCCCTCAACCTAAGAAATATGTCAGCGGAGAGACTTTTTATCTGCTGGGCAGAGGCGTCCGCCTGAAAGTGGAGAAAAATGTGCAAGATGCCATTTCCTCTGACGGGATATATCTTCATCTTCGTGTGAAAGACACGGAGGATTTTAAGAAAAAGCAAAAGATGGTAAGCCGTTATCTGGATGAGCAATGTCGAACTGTTTTTGGAGAGATTATTTCGGAAATCTATCCAGTATTCCAAAAATATGGAGTACTATGCCGACATTACGGATTCGTGACATGGAGACACGGTGGGGATCTTGCTTGGGAAAAAAAGGGGTTATTACACTGAACAAGCGTTTACTTGAAGCTCCTCGAAACTGTATTGAATATGTCGTAATGCATGAGTTCTGTCATTTTATCCACCCAAATCATTCAAAGCACTTTTATAGTTTCTTGGCCATGCTAATGCCTGATTGGAAGGAACGTAAGACAGTTTTAGATCGTAGTGCAACATTTTGGCTATGAGCAATAGGGAGGGAAAAAATAATGCCGATGTGGTTATGCCGCGCCGGGCGATACGGCGAATTTGAAAATAAATTTCTTGAAGATGGTAAGGTGTACTGCACCTGGGACAATCTCTCTGAATCAATCATGCAGTTCCACACCAAGCAGGACTTACAGCAATACTTTGTGGACAACAACCCAGATGTCAAGGTAAAAACAGCGATGAACTGGGCGAGCCAGGTATGGCCGTTTGCCCATGAGATGAAAAAGGGAGAGATCGTTGTCCTGCCCAGCAAGATCAAACCTGTAATTCATTTCGGCAAGATTACGGGGGATTATGAATTCTTGCCTAAAAACGACAATCCCTATTATCATGCCCATCAAGTAGATTGGTTTGCCTGTGACATTCCCCGTACGGCTTTTGACCAGGACATCTTATATTCCTTTGGGGCATTTATGACCATTTGCCGTATTAAGCAGGAAGAACGCATAAAAGCAGTGATCCATGCCCAGAAGCAGGGAAAGAAAGCGCTCCAAATTACTCCGCAAGAGCCACAGGATGATGAAGAAGCACGAGATATTGAAAATGAAGCCTTGGGGGTTATCACAAACCTGATAATCCAAAAGACTAAAGGGCATGGTTTAGCAAAAATTGTAGATGCCATTCTTCGGGCAAAGGGATTCACTACATACGTTAGCCCGGCCGGACCGGATAAAGGTGTGGATATTCTGGCTTCAGCGGGCACACTTGGTTTTGGAAGCCCCAAATCTGTGTTCAGGTTAAGTCCACAGACGCGCCAGTGGATCGGATTGTTTTGGATCAATTGGGCGGCGTGATGAAAAACTTTGGTGCCGAATATGGCCTGTTAGTGTCATGGAGTGGGTTCAAATCTTCGGTCATCAATGAGACGGCTAAACAGTTCTTTGAAATCCGGCTTTGGACCCACAAAGAAATTATCGAGGAGTTCCTGCGTTACTACGATCAGACGGATGATGAAATCAAAGAGCTGATCCCTCTCAAAAAGATTTGGGTTGTAAACAACAGTGAGGAATAGATGTGACTGCTGAAGGAGCAAGAAATAATTTGAAGAAAACGTCGAATCGTGCTATAATACAACTAAGCCACCCAATCGTTCATCTCAAGCAAAATCCGTGATAGGATGGCTTAGATAGATTTTTGATAGCAAAAGTCCAAATAGACCTTAGGATAAGGATAATCTGTATCAAATAAAACCACGACGAATCAAATCCTCTATACAAAAAAGTTTAGAAGTGGATTCAACTCGGCGAGTTTGAATAATCGCGAAAGCTAAATAGAGCCTGTACATTGAACGATAATACGTTCAATGTACAGACTCTTTCTTTTTGCTTACTCCGTTTTGACTCCCGTTAGTTAGTGGTTGGTAGAAAAATACCTTTTAGGAGCAATAGGGGAATCTTGAGATGTTTTTTCTGTTGATTTGTTGGCAGCTGTCCTTTTGGAATCTTATGCTAAAGCGTGAGCAAAAAGGCTTGACGAACCTTTTGCGGCGGCACGGTATCGATCCTGTAAAAGAACAAACTTGTGAACAAGAACGTGACGAAAGATAAGGAGTGCAATATGACTTATAACGATTTAGGTTGCTGGGCAAATATCCGCCTTGCATTTATCAAACAGCACCGCCTGCAACTATACCAAGGTCTGCTGAAAGAAAATAAGCTGCAGATTTAGCAAGCAAGGCAAACGAAATATGGGGTTGCTAGTGAAAAAGCTAGTGCTGTGATTCTCTGTTGACTCCTTTTAAATGGAAACCAAGAAAATTTGCAAACTATGAGCAAAAGCTGCTTTCTAAAATGCACGATTCAACATCAGAAAATACTGAGGTACGCCGGTATCCAGCGCACCCGTAAAATCATCTGCAATCATCAGCAGGCGAAGCATTGTTCGTGCCCCCTCACTTGTTTTTGTGCTTTCATTATGCCGTATCCGCCGCGGGAATGCACCCGGCGCAAGCGGGAAAATCGTTTCATTTTAGCACGTTTTCAATTTTCTTTTTGTTTTGTTGGCAAAAACGTTCTATTTTGAAACCATATTCTGTTTTCTTTTTGAACCAGACCGTTTATAATAGTTTCAAAGAGAAACACGGAGGGACGTTTTATGGTCGAGACTCACACCCGCATTCTGGGCATTGCCCCCTACGACGGAATGCGCACCGCCATGGAGCAGGCGGCGCAGGCCTACCCCAACGTTGAGCTGGAGGTGTACACCGGCGATCTGGAAGAGGGACAGGCCATCGTGCAGCGCATGGCCCCCAACAGCTACGACTGCATTATCTCCCGCGGCGGCACCGCCACCCTGATCCGGCAGGTGACCGACCTGCCGGTGGTGGATATCCATATCTCGGTGTATGATGTGCTGCGCACCATGAAACTAGCAGAGAACTACACCAGCCTGTACGCCATCGTGGGCTTTCCCAGCATCACCGAACCCGCCCACACCCTTTGCAGCCTGCTGAACTTTGATCTGGACATCCTTACCGTCCGCAGTGCCGAGGAGGTGCGCCATACCTTGGAGCGGCTCAAGCAGGGCGGCTACCGGATGGTGGTCTGTGATATGGTCACCCACACCATTGCCCGGGAGATGGGCTTTGACGCCTTCCTGATCACCTCCGGCATCGAAAGCCTGCACAGCGCCATCGATCAGGCGGTGAACATCAGCACATGGTTCGGCCAGCTGCGGCAGGAGAACCTGTTTCTACGCAGCATCACGCAGGAGCAGGGCGGCCGGGTGGTGGTGATGGAGCCGGACGGCAGCCTGTACTATAATAATATGAAGGACATCTCCCCGGAGCTGCACCGCTGTTTGCAGACCCATCTGCGGGAGATCCCCGCCACGGGCAGCTTAAAGTTCTATTACACCGAGCGTAGCCAGCTGTACAGCATCACAGCACAGGTGCTGCTGATGAACAATGTGCAGCGGTATCTGTTCTACTGCGTGCCCTCCCGCATCCCGCTGCATTCCAACCGCCCGGGGCTGCGGTCGCTGAACAAAGGCGAGTGCGAATATCTTTTCTCTAACAGCTTTTACAGCCTGAGCGGTGCCATGGGCACGCAGGACGCCGAGATCAACGCCCTTGCTGCCGTGCGCCAGCCCCTGTTCATCTGCGGCGAGCCGGGCACCGGCAAAGAGCAGATCGCCCGCTACCTCTACCTGCACAGCGCACTGGTAAACCGCCCCCTCGTGGTGGCGAACTGCGCCTTGATGAACGATAAATCATGGATTTTCTGCTCAACCACTATAACTCGCCCCTGAACGCCAACGGCAACACGGTCTACTTCCAGAACTTTCGAGGCTATCCCGGAACAGTGGAGCGCCGAACTGCTGGCTGCCATCGAGAGACGGCGTTGCCCGCTGGTGCGGCCGGCGTGTCTTCGCTCGGTTCGCCGCCGC
>ENA-OQHY01001188-OQHY01001188.1-human-gut-metagenome-genome-assembly--contig:-NODE-1188-length-11712-cov-4.242555_pt1 | contig 11712 bp, 7 predicted proteins | sample MGYA00242570_ERZ504733 | MGnify/ENA primary metagenome ERZ504733 (study PRJEB26092, sample SAMD00036219) | human gut metagenome | host: Homo sapiens | study: EMG produced TPA metagenomics assembly of...
CACAGCTTCAAGCACTTTCTTCACGGCGGTGTCGGGATCCGTCAGATCTGTGACATGGGTACAGATGATTCGTGTATATGGAAGAAAAATAGACTGGGAAATGTTCTGGCAGCTGTGCGAAGAGTATCATATGACGTGCTTCTGTATCAATCTGCTGGATATCGGCGAGCGCTATCTGGGCTTTTCCTATGAAGCAAGTGGGGCAGTCCGTGCCGCAAAGAAGCTTCACCCGGATTCCGAAGCGCTTCTGATCGATATTCTCGATGCCGGTTCGTTTGGAAAATCGAGTGCGGGACGGATCCACAGTGCAAACATTACCCTGTATGCGGCAGAGACCGGGGCGGAAAAGCACACAGCCGGGGGAATCTGGAAATCGCTGGTTCCGGAAGCTTCCTATATGAAAAACAAGTATCTCTATGCGGCGAGGTATCCGTTTTTGCTCCCGGCTGCATACGTGCAGCGAATCCTGAAATGGCTGGGGCAGGGAGAAAAAGAACAGAAATCGAGCATTGAAGTGGGTGCGGGACGTGTCGAGCTGCTGAGGAAATACGATATGATCCGTACCGCAGACGGGAAAAAGAGAGGAGACGCGCATGCAGGAAGAATCCAAAGAGAAAAGTAAAGACGCTCCCTTCGAGTCTCTCCGCATTCTGTCGGAGCGATGGAAAAACGGAACGTTCTCGGAAATATCGATGACTGGAAATGGATTTTTGGCTACAGCGCGCGCTATAAGGGTGCGATTGTTTTTTATATCGATTCTCGGTATCTTAAGCACTTCGCTTGGGCTTGTCGGCAGCGTGGCAGGAAAATATCTGATCGATATCATCACCGGATACCAGATACAGAAGCTCCTGCTGCTGCTTTGCATCATGATCGGAAGCACCGTGTTCAGCCTTGGGTTTGAGAGTGTCATCAACCGCATTTCAACGAAGCTTGATATCGCCATCAACAACGACATCCAGGCGGATATTTTTGACAAAATCGTTGATGCGGACTGGCTGGAAATCAGCAAATACGCAAACGGTGACGTACTCAACCGTTTCAACGGCGACATTGGAACGGTCAGCGGCAACGCAATCAGCTGGCTCCCGACGATTATCATTGCCGTGTATCGGTTTATTGCCACCTTTTTCGTAATCCTGCATTATGACTGGGTCATGGCACTGATTGCTTTTTTAAGCGCACCGTTCCTGCTTCTGATGTCGCGGTTTATGATCCGCCGTCAGCGGGAATACAGCAAAGAAGTACGCGAGATGAGCAGTAATCTGATGAGCTTTGAGGTAGAAGCGTTCTACAATTTTGATACGATCAAGTCGTTTGGCATCGCACCGTATTACAGTAAAAAGATGCGTTGGTGGCAGGGACTTTTCAAGGATATCAGTCTGAAATATAATCTGTTTACGATTAAAACCAATATCGTAATGTCTATTCTCGGGAGTGCGGTGGAGTTTACGGCGTTCGGATACTGCCTGTTCCGTCTGTGGACGCACGACATTACCTATGGAACCATGACGCTGTTCCTGCAGCAGCGGAGTAACCTTTCCGGCGCGTTTGGAACGTGATTTCGATTATTCCGTCCTTCCTCAACAGCTCCGTCTCGGCACACCGGATCCGTGAGCTCGTAGAGCTGCCAAAAGAGGTCCATATCCCGGAGAGCGCCAAGCTCGATCCACTGGCAAAGGATGGCTTCCGGGTACAGATGCATGGGTAGAATTTTCTTATATAGAAGGAAACAAAGTAATCACCAAATCGGAGTTTCAGGCCGCCCCCGGCGAGATTGTAGCGTTGGTTGGCCCGTCCGGCGAGGGAAAACAACGATGATCCGCCTGATTCTCGGCCTTATCCGCCCGCAGGAGGGGGAAACCGTGATCATTGCCTCAAATGGAAAAACGGTTCCCATGAACGCCGAAACGCGTCATCTCTTCGCCTATGTTCCGCAGGGAAATACGATCCTTTCCGGCACAATCGCCGAAAATATGCGCATGGTAAAAGAGGATGCGACCGACGAGGAGATTATCGAAGCACTCAAAATCTCCTGCGCGTGGGATTTCGTCCAGCATCTTCCGGATACCATCAACAGCCGCGTCGGGGAACGTGGCCGCGGTTTCTCCGAAGGCCAGTCCCAGCGGCTTGCCATCGCCCGTGCCGTCCTCCGCGATGCCCCGGTGCTGCTTCTGGATGAAGCCACCTCGGCACTGGATGTCACGACGGAACGAAACGTCCTCCGAAACATCATCCGTCAGCGTCCCAACAAAACCTGTATCGTTACGACGCACCGTCCGAGTGTCCTCGGCCTCTGCCAGAGAGTCTACCGTGTCATGAATGGAACCGTGACCGAACTCGATGGGGCAGAAGGGGCAAAGATGGTGGAAGATTTTTGACAGAAAATGGCTTTTCCTTCATAAAACAGATGGAGGAGGAGCCATTTTTTCGTTGGATGGGGATGACAGAAAAAAGACACAAAGGTCGGAAGAGTGATACTTCAAAGTCAAATCAGTTATAGAGTTGTAAGTCAAAATTCTGCTATAATACAATCATCAAAGGTCACACAACACGATACGTGAAAAGGAGAAAAAGTATGAAGAAAAAAGTGTTAGCAGGCATTCTTGCAGCAACTATGGCATTTTCCATGGCAGCATGCGGAAGCACAGGATCCAGTTCTGATTCCGGTTCCTCCGCAGCTTCCGGAAGCACAGCAAAGACAGAGGAAAAAGGCGAGCCGTACACTGTAACTATGGTACTGCAGGGCAGCCAGCAGCCGGATGAAGAGAGAATCGAAGAAAAATCAACGAGATTCTGGAGCCGGAGCTGAATGCAAAGCTCGATATCGTTGTTCTTCCGTGGGCAAGCGCATCTCAGCAGTTACAGCTGATGCTTTCCGGCGATGAGAAAATCGATCTTCTGTACACAAGTGCAACAACAGCTGTACAGTATATGCATTCCGGCCAGATCATGGATATGTCTGAACTGATTGACAAATACGGCACAAACCTGAAAGATATCTATGGCGAGGATATTGCAAAAACAAATCAGATTGATGGGTTTGTCTATGGCGTTCCGAACCAGATCGAACGAGGCAGCATTCCAGCCATCTTCATGAGAAAAGACCTGGTAGAAAAGTATAATATCAATACCGATGAAATCAAAGAGCCGAAGGATATGGAGAAAGTATTTGAGACCGTACAGGCAGGCGAGCCTGATATGACAATGCTGTTCTCCAGCAACAACAGTGATACGCCTTTGAGCCGTCTGTCCCGCGCTGATGGACTTGGCGATGCCAACACGGGCGCTCTGATGGATCAGACCAACAGCACAACCGTAGAAAACTACTTTGCAAGCGACTGGTACAAGGAGACTGCAACTATGCTGCATGACTGGTATCAGAAAGGCTACATCAGCAAGGATGCCGGAACAAACACAGAAAACTGGAGAACCGTATGCAAAGCAGGAAATCTCTTCTCCTTGTTCTTTGCTTATCATCCAGGTACCCCGGTTGAGTTCCAGAGCTCCACAGGATATGAGTTTGAAATCGTACCGTTCTATGATAAGCCGATCATCAACTCATCCTCTTACAGCGGAATTATTTATTCTATAGCACAGAACTCCGAAAATCCGGAAAAAGCAATGCAGGTTCTCGATTATATCTATGGCAGCCCGGAGGTCATGAACCTTCTGAACTGGGGCGAAGAGGGAACCGACTACGTAGTAGAAGATGAAGAAAACGGAATCATCAACTACCCGGACGGTGTAACAGCAGACAATGCAGGCTACAGCTTTAACTGTGGATGGGAGCTTCCGAACCAGTTCATCGCATACAAATGGGATGGATCTGACCCGCAGCTCTGGGACAAAATGCAGGAGTTCAACGCTTCCGGTATCGAGTCGAAAGCACTTGGATTTATCTTTGATAACAGCGAATATACCAATCAGGTATCGGCTCTGTCCAACGTTGTAAAACAGTACAGCGGAGCACTTTACAGCGGTTCTGGTGATCCGGAAGAACTGCTTCCGCAGTTCCTGGAGGCACTGGATGATGCGGGAATCAATGATGTCATTGCTGCAAAGCAGGAGCAGCTGGATGCATTTCTTGCAGCGAAATAAGCACCATAATTTGGAAAAAGAACACGACCGGGGCAAAAGAAAATCCGGTGTGATACAGTAACCGAAGGCTCCACTCTTACCCGAAAAGATGTGGAGCTTTCTCTGTGAAAGAACCTGAAAAAACAGCCCTCATAAAAGGAGACACGCTTTATGAAAAAAGCAGAGGTTAAAAAAGAGAAAAAGAAAAACGTGCTGAAGGAATATTGGCCGCTTTATCTGATGATGCTTCCGGCACTTCTGTATCTGCTGATCAATAACTATATCCCGATGGCAGGTATGGTGATTGCGTTTAAAAAACTGAATTTTGCGAAAGGTATCTGGGCAAGCCCGTGGGCAGGACTTAAAAACTTCAAGTTCCTGTTTGCTTCCAAGGATGCATGGATCATTACAAGAAACACGTTGCTGTATAACGTTGCATTTATTCTTGTAAACATGGTAGTCGGAATTGCCATTGCGATTCTGATTACGGAGGTAAGAAACACAAAACTCAAAAAAGTGTACCAGAGCGCGATTCTTCTTCCGTTTTTGATGTCCATGGTTATCTTAAGCTACATCGTATATGCGCTTCTGAGTGCAGAAAATGGTCTTGTCAACAACTCGATCCTTCCGTTGTTCCACATTGACCCGATTCAGTGGTACCAGAAACCGAAATACTGGCCGGCGATCCTGATTATCGCGAACTGCTGGAAGGGCGTAGGATACGGATGCCTGATTTACATCGCATCCCTGATCGGTATCGATCCTTCCTTCTATGAGGCTGCAAGACTGGACGGTGCAAGCAAATGGCAGGAGATTACGAAAATCACACTGCCGAGCCTCGTTCCGACCATCATCACCCTGCTGCTCCTCAGCATCGGAAGAATTTTCTATTCCGATTTCGGTCTGTTCTATCAGGTGCCGATGAACTCCGGTGTTCTGTTCCCGACCACAAACGTTATCGATACCTACGTATACCGTGCCCTGATTGAACAAGGAAATATCAGTATGTCATCTGCAGCCGGTGTATACCAGTCTCTGGTAGGCTTCTGTGTCGTAATGTTGAGCAACTGGATTGTCCGCAAAGTAGACAAAGACCAGGCATTATTCTAGGAGGATGGAAGTATGACAAATTCAAAAAAAGCAAAACGTTTCCAGTTCTGGATTAATGTAGTACTCATTCTGATTACGTTATCCATTATACTGCCGTTTGTACTCGTATTTATTTCCTCACTGACCGATGAAAACACACTGATCCGCAACGGATATTCGTTCTTCCCGGAGAAATTCAGCTTCTATGCTTACTCCTATATCATCCGCCAGGGCGAGAAAATCCTGAGAGCATACGGAATTACCATTTTTGTAACCATCGTCGGTACCGCTGCAAACCTTGCGATGTCCGCTCTGTTGGCATATCCGCTTTCGATTAAAAAGCTGCCGTACCGCAGAGCAATTACCTTTTTCGTATTCTTCACGATGCTGTTCAACGGCGGACTGGTGCCGACCTACTTGATGTATGTAAAGTATTTTCACATCAAAAACACGATCTGGGCATTGATTGTTCCAGGCTTCCTGTTAAGCGCAAACAACGTGCTGATGATCCGAAGCTACTTTAACACCAGTATCCCGGACGCGCTGTTCGAGGCAGCCAAAATCGATGGCGCCGGACACATGAAGATTTTCACCAGCATCACACTGCCGCTTGGAAAACCGATTCTGGTAACAATGGGACTGTTTTCCGCACTTGGCTATTGGAATGACTGGACAAATGGTTTATACTATTTATCAGGAAATGAAGGCCAGAAGCTTTACAGCATCCAGAACCTGCTGAATCAGATGATCACCGATATTCAGTACCTGGCAAGTGGAAAAGTAACCGGAAATATCGGCGCGGAGGTGGCAAAGCTGCCGACAACCTCGATCCGTATGGCAATCGCATTTATCGCCATGCTGCCGCTGTTTATCATCTATCCGTTCCTTCAGAAATACTTCGCAGAAGGTATCACACTTGGTGCGGTAAAGGGATGATTTTCCATGCAGGAATAAAAAAGAGAAACATTTCGGTGTTTCCGACATAAATCAGAAAAACAGTACAGACTCATGGAAACATGAGGTGTACTGTTTTCTGCTGTATTATATTCAGAAAAAAAGATCAGTTCGTAAAATCAAACACGGAAAAATTTCGAGCGTACCGGAACAGAAAAAAGGAGGAAACTTCATGCGTATTTCAAAACAGACGAAAAAAACAACACTGGCGCAGCAGGGGCGTTATCTTTTGATCTGCCTGCTGAGTATGCTGCTGCTTTTTCTGGCTGGGAGCGTGCTTATTCTGAACCGGACGCAGCGGCAGGTATATGAGCAGCTGGAAGAGATTTCAAAGCTGTATACGGATGAGCTGGATAACCGTTTTTTTCGAATCAGCCGAAACCTGTTCTCGACTGTAATGGACAGCTCCAACCCGGATTCTGCTTTCTGGAAATATATGGATCTGATGGAGAAGGATCAGTATGAGGAATATGTCATTACGCAGCTGCGAAGGAATTATGTATCTGCAGCGTGGGATTTTGGAACGGATTACAATGTTTTTCTCTATACGCAGAAGGATGACAGCTTATATCAGCTGAGCATTTCCTCCGACGGGCTTTACACCGTTGATCCCTATTTGCAGGAAGCGCTGAAGCGCAGGATCAAAAGCCTGTCGCAGCAGGCGTATGCAGTCAAGAAAAATGGACCGTGATGTGCCAGGGAGACGATATTTATATGCTCAAGGTAGCGCAGAGTCAGGGCGTCGGACTCGGCTGCTACGTCAATCTGAAGACAATTCTGGAACCGTTCTCTGAACTGTCTCTTGGGAAGAGCGGCTATGTCAGCCTCGTTGACCAGAACGGAAAAAGCATCGGAATACTGACGGAAAAAGGAATTGTAACGGACGATTCGAAAATTGATACTGACAATTACACCTTCCGGCAGGAGCTTTCACAGGCGCGTTTGAAATCCGGATTAAGATTTCCTGGACGGGAGTCTTAAATCTGATGACGGGAAGTGTGTTTGCCCTTCTCGGCGTTGCTTTTCTGATGGTCATTGCGGGTTCCATGCTTTTGTTCCATCTGGAAAGCAAAATTCTAAGGCCGGTCGGTATGTTTACGGAAAATCTTCAGAAATATGACAATGGGGACCTCACCTATCAGATGTCGGAAGGAAACCTGGTAGAGCTGGAGCAGATTGACGATAAATTCCGAAACATGATTCATCAGATCCGACGTCTGAAGATCACGCTGTATGAGCAGGAGCTGGAAAAACAGAAAATCGAGATGGATTACCTCAAAATCCAGATTCGTCCGCATTTTTACATGAACTGTCTGAACTTTATTTACAGCATGATTGACTTCGGACAGTACGACCATGCAAAGTCGATGAGCCGTATTACGTCCGATTATCTCGCCTATATTTTCCGCAATACAAGCGAGATGGTGCCGGTGACGGCGGAGACGAACCACTGCGAAAATTACCTCAAAATTCTGCTGCTGCGCTATCCGGAAAAATTCACCTATTATTTTGAAGTCCATGAAGAAGTGAAAGACGCGGTAATCTTCCCGTTTCTGATTCAGGTGTTTGTAGAGAATGCGGCAAAACATGCCCTGACGCTGGAGACGGTTCCGCTGATTTCCGTGACGGTTTACCCGGAGGACCGCGGCGAAGAAAAGTATGTCAACATTTATATTTCGGACACCGGAAACGGCTTCCCGGAGGAGACGCTGCAAAGGCTGAAAGCAGGGGAAGATATTTCCGAGCATGGAAAGCATATCGGGATTGAAAACTGCCTGAAACGATTCCGTTATTATTATGGTGATACAGGAGAGATTCATTTCGATAACAGCCCGCTCGGCGGAGCGATTGTAGATATCCATATTCCATACAAGACAGGGGGAGAAGAACATGAAACTATTGCTCGTGGATGATGAAGAGTACGTGATTGAAAGTATCAAAAGAAATCTCGATCTTACAGAGACCGGGGTGAGCGAGGTGTACACTGCGTTTTCCGTACAGCAGGCGAAGAACATCATGGGAATGGTGGATATTGATATTGTAATCAGCGATATCGTGATGCCGGGCGGAACGGGATTCGATTTTGTGGAGTGGGTCAGGAAAGAGGAGCTGAAGGTCCAGGTCATCTTCCTGACAAGCTATGCGGAGTTTGACTATGCCAGAAGAGCGATACAGCTGAACAGTGTCGATTATCTGCTGAAGCCCATTGATTTTGAAAAGCTGAAGGCGGCCGTGCAGCGTGCGGCGGAATCTGTTGCGAAAGAAAAGAAAATACAGGATCTCAGGCAGGAAAGCATCAAGTGGAATCAGAACAGAAAAATTCTGCAGCAGGATATCTGGAAAAATGTGCTGAAAAGCGGCTTCTCCGAGGAAAAATTCTGCGAAACGGCAGCACAGCGCCAGCTTTCATACGGACCGGGACACTATTTCCGGCTGATTTGTCTGATGCCGGAAATAAAGAGCAATAAGCGGGAAATGTGGGATACGGCGACCATGGAATTTGTGATCGAAAATGTGCTGTCGGAACTGTATGAGGAAACGGACATTGCGGTAGATACTGTTTTTTATCAGGAACCGGGCATCTACTGGATTGTTACGCAGTCAAGGGAAAAAGCATTCCCGCAGGACGGCGGGCGGGACTGTGAAATTCTGCAGCAATTTGTTGCGTGGATGAATGAAAAAATCTATCCGGAGCTGTGGTGCGGCGCCGGGCAGTGGGAATCTGTGCGGGGGATGCAAAAGCAGAGCCGGAATCTTCAGAAAATGCGGGAGGGAAGCCTTTCCGTGCGAAACGAGGTGCTGTTTCTGAACGAATTTCAGGCTCCGCAGACCAGCTACGAAAATAAGGAGCTGGATGTATGGAAAGCTCTGCTTTCGGAGGAAAAACCGGAGGAGCTGCTGGAGCGGCTGCAGAAATACCTTGACCGGACGGAGCGGGAAGGAATGATTACCAGGGAGCTTCTGGTAGCACTCCGTACCGATCTGACGCAGGTGGTGTATGCATGGCTTTCGGAACGGGAGATCAAGGCGTATGCACTGTTTGCAGATGCGGATATGGAAAACCTGCATCGGAATTCCCTTTATGGCAGAGAAGAGATGATGGAATATGCCGGGGTACTGGTTCGGAAAGCAGTTCAGTACAGACAGTACATCAACAAATCAGATTCGGTTACGAGTCAGGTATGCGCTTATATCGATGCACATTACCGGGAGGAGATTCACCGGGAGGAGCTTGGGGAGCTTGTCTTTTTGAATACGGATTATCTGTCCCGGATTTTTAAAAAAGAAAAGGGTATTTCGATCAGTAATTATATCATCCAAAAGCGGGTGGAGGAGGCAAAAAAGCTTCTGACACAGAGCACGCTGCCGATCAATACGGTGTCGCTGTATGTGGGGTACAGCAATTTCTCGTACTTTACGAAGATGTTTAAGGACAATACGGGATACGCACCGCTGGAATACCGAAGAAGTTTTAGTGAAAAATAGCGGAAAGCCACCCTTCACATGTCCGGGAAATAACAGAGGATTTTATCACTTTCTTACGCACCGGAACAACAGCAAACAGGTCAGAATAGTGAAAGAAAAAGGTCGGATCAGGGGATATTTTTTCAGATCAGATGTGGTAAAATTTCAGTATAAGATTCAGAAAAAACGGAAAAACGATATTTTTCTGACATTTTAGGGGTTTCTGAAGAAGCAGATACAGCAAAAACGAGGTATGGAGGAGAAAAAATGACCGAGCAGAAATTAAAAGAGCTTCTGGCCGACATGACGCTGGAAGAAAAAAGTGAACCAGATGAGCCAGGTGTGGGTGCCTTCTTCAATAAAGATATGGACATCACAGCCATGGGACCGATGGCGGATAAAGGCTTTACACCGGAAAATGTAGCGCTTTCCGGTTCCATCCTGGGCAGCATGGGCGCAGAAACGTTAAAGAAAATCCAGAAGGATTTTGTGGAGCAGCACCCGCATCACATCCCGATGCTGTTCATGCTGGATGTCATCAACGGCTTCAAGACCATTTTCCCGATTCCGCTGGGACAGGGCGCAACGTTTGAACCGGAGCTGTCCGAAAAGTGTGCGGCAGTTGCTGCAAAAGAGGCAGCCGTTTCCGGCCTTCACGTAACCTTCGCACCAATGACCGACCTGGTCCGCGATGCAAGATGGGGCCGTGTCATGGAGTCTACCGGTGAGGATCCGTATCTGAACGGCCTGTTCTGTGCCGGAATGGTGCGCGGATTCCAGGGAGACGATCTGAAGGAGCCGTACAAAATTGCTTCCTGTGTGAAGCATTTCGCAGGCTATGGCGCACCGACAGCAGGAAGAGACTACAATACGGTAGAGCTTTCCGAGCATACCTTCCGTGACTTCTATCTGCCGTCCTACAAAGCCGGCATCGATGCAGGCGCAGCGATGGTAATGACTTCCTTCAACACGGTAAACGGTGTTCCGGCAACCGGAAACAAGAAACTGATGCGCGGCATCCTGCGTGACGAAATGGGATTTGACGGCGTTCTGATTTCCGACTGGGCAGCGATCGAGGAGATTATTTACCACGGCTATTGCGCAGACCGCGAGGAGGCAGCTGTCCGCTCAGCCGAGGCAGGCGTTGACATTGATATGATGACCGGTATTTACTGCGAAAACCTGTGCCGTCTTGTAAGAGAGGGTAAGATTTCCGAGGATCTGATCGATGAGTCCTGCATGCGTATTCTGGAACTGAAAAACAAGCTGGGACTGTTTGAAAATCCGTATAAAGACGCAGACGAGACGAAAGAAAAAGAGGTAATTCTCTGCAAAGAGCACCGCGATCTGGCAAGAGAAGCCGCAAGAAAATCGTTTGTACTGCTGAAAAACGACGAGAAAATCCTGCCGCTTGGCAAGGAGAAAAAAATCGCCTGGATCGGACCATATGTCCACAGTAGAAACCTGATGGGCGCCTGGTCCTTTATCGGAGATGCAAAGGATGTGACAAATCTGGAAGAGGCCGTAAAAGCGCAGGCAGATACGACAAACATGAGCTTCCATGCAGGTTCCCCGATGCTCGGCTCCGACATCCGTCTGGAGGGCTTCGGTGAAGCGATGGAGCAGTCCCATACACCGGAGGAAGAGGAGGCAATGCTTCTTGAGGCTGTAAACGCAGCAAAAGAGGCCGAGGTTGTCGTTCTTGCGATCGGTGAGGACCGTCTGCAGTCCGGCGAGGCAACCAGCAACGCGAACATCCGTATCCCGGAAATCCAGCAGAGACTGCTTGAGCGCGTTTCAAAAGTCAATGAAAACGTTGTCATTGTCCTCTTTAACGGCCGTCCGCTCGACCTGCGAGATGTCGTATCGAAAGCAAAAGCCGTTCTTGAAGTATGGATGCCGGGTACCGAGGGTGCCAATGCAATCGCAGACGTTGTTTTTGGTACATACGCTCCAAGCGGCAAGCTGACCATGAGCTTCCCGTATTCCGTAGGCCAGGTGCCGGTTCACTACAACGAGTATTCTACCGGAAGACCGCATGTACCGGGCAAGGACAAAGACCGCTTCCGCTCCAAATACCTCGATATCCCGAACGCACCGCTGTTCCCGTTTGGATATGGTCTT
>ENA-OQHY01001190-OQHY01001190.1-human-gut-metagenome-genome-assembly--contig:-NODE-1190-length-11687-cov-2.210381_pt1 | contig 11687 bp, 19 predicted proteins | sample MGYA00242570_ERZ504733 | MGnify/ENA primary metagenome ERZ504733 (study PRJEB26092, sample SAMD00036219) | human gut metagenome | host: Homo sapiens | study: EMG produced TPA metagenomics assembly of...
CGCACGCATACAGCGCCTACCGGGTGGACGCCATGCAGTATCTGCTGCAGCCGGTGCACCAGCCGGAAGTTTCTGCCCTGCTCAAGCGGGCGGTGGAGCCGGAATACGGCCCCACCCTTACCGTAACCACCGCGGACGGCGTGCGGGCGCTGGCCTATGCCGAGATCGAATATCTGGAATGCACCCATCATATCGTGCACTTCCACCTGACCACCGGGGAGGATGTAGCCTCCCTCTCGCTGCGGGTGCCCTTTTCTGCGGTAGCGCAGCCGCTGCTTGCGGACGGCCGCTTTGTGCAGCCGCACCGCTCCTATGTGGTCAATCTGGAAGCAGTACAGCTGCTGGCACCCGGCGAGGTACGGATGCGCAGCGGGGCACGCATTCCCATCCCCCGCGGACGGGAAGCCGCCGGTCCGGGAGGCTTTCTGCGCCCGGGTAGGGTAAAAAGCAAAAAGTCGCTGCACATTCGTGCAGCGACTTTTTTGCTTAACGATTTATTCTTCCTTATGCCGGGGCTTTTTGCGGCGGGCGTGCTTTTGGGGCTTGCGGCGGGGCTTTTTGCGGGAGGGCTCGGGCTGGACAGAGGCATCGTTCAGGCGGGACATTGCATCCAGCAAAGCACCCTGCAGGCTGTCCGAGGGTACCCCGCTCTCCGAAAAGGCGAACAGGAATTTGTAGATCTGGGGCTGCAGCTCCTCGTACAGCCCAAGGCGGGTGTACACCTCCTTGAACAGCTGAAAAATCTGTGTCTTGTTCTCTACAATGCCGCGCAGGTCGATCTGGGTATGGCAGAGGCTTTTGGGGTTCTGGATATAATGATACCCGGCCTCGGGGATGGAAACGAACACCTGTGCGTGCTCGAGATACCCCATGTTGAAGATCAGATCCTCGGCCCAGTGCACATCGGCGCAAAGGCAAGCTGATTTTGCGCAATGATCTCCCGGCGGTAGAGCTTGTTCCACAGCACGCCGTAGTAAAAGGAGGCGGGCTGCTGCATCAGGCGGCGGGCGTAGTCCTCCCGGCTGTAAACGCCCTGCGGCAGAAAGCCATACTTGTGCACCTCGGTCTTGGGGGCTTCCGGCTCGATGCCAAGGGAGGTCTGCAGCGTTTCCAGCGCGTGCCCGGTCTTGCTGGAGTTGGAAGGGATCACCATCCAGTACGGAGCGATCACAAGGTCGGCGTTGTGCTGCAAGGCGGCCTGTACAAGGTTCTGGGTGTAATCAGGGTCCAGTGCGTCATCACTGTCCGCAAACTGGATATAGTCGCCCTGCGCAAGGGTAAGCCCGGCATTCCGCGTGCGGGAAACACCCTCGTTCTCCTTATCCACACCACGATGCGGGGGTCCTTGGCCCGGAACTGCTCACAGATGGCAAGGCTGTCATCCGTAGAGCCATCATTCAGCACGATGATCTCCAACTCCTGATAGGTCTGGCTGCAAATGCTTTCCAGACAGCGGGAAAGCCTCTTCTGGGCGTTGTACACGGGCACAATGATGCTGACGAGAGGGTTCGTCATGGCAGGGCCTCCTTTTTTGACGACAGAATTTGAGTATTATTATCATACTCCTGCGGCGTCCGGATTACAAGAGCGCCGCACTGTGGCAGTTTTGTGAAACCTTACGCCTGCGCCCAGTCCAGTGCAGTCCAGTCCGGCAGGAACTGGTCGCAGATGCGGCGCAAAGCGGGGGCATCGGCGGCGCTGGTGGTGTCCTGAATGCCCACCAGATAAAAACCGGCGTCATGGGCGGTCTGGGCAGCGTAGAGCGCGTCCTCGCACACGGCACACCCGGCGGGGTCTGTGCCGCCAAGACGGTGCAGCGCCTCCATAAAGGGGGCGGGGCTGCTCTTGCTCATAGCACCCCGCGCCTCGATGTAAAAATCAAAGTATTCGTCGATGCCAAGGCGGGTCAGCACGGTGCGGCACTGGCTGCTCCATGTGTTGGAGCAAATGCACATCCGTGCGCCCTCGGCCCGCAGCCGGGCAAGGGTGTCCCGCACGCCGGGCTTCAGTTCCACCTTCTCGTACAATTGGGCGATCACCTCGCGCATCACGTCCAGATAGCCGTTCCTGTCCAGCGGCAGCGCATACTCCCGGATGAGGTACTGTGCGCCGTCCTCCATGCCCATGGTCAGCAGGGTCTCGTGCAGGTCTGCCTTCGGGGTGCGGCCAAAGCGCGCCAGCAGCGCCTCCGGGGCACCCTCCCATACCACCACCATGCTGTCGGTCAGGGTGCCGTCCATATCAAAGATCCATTGTTTGCAGTGCATACGTTCCTCCTGTTGTGCGCCCTCCGGGCCGCTTTATACTCATCTCCGGTTAGTATAGCACGAAACTTTCACAGGAAAAAGGCATGATCTCTGAAAATTCGGGAGAATTTTACCTGAAAGTATGGTATAATTATAACAATTTTAGAAAATACCGGGAACGTGCACGGGAGGGCTGGATATGGAACGCAGAGAACCCACGCAAAAGGCGCTGGTGCTGGCAGGCGGTGGTGCGCGCGGCAGCTATCAGGTAGGCGTCTGGCGGGCTTTGATGGAGCTGGACTGGCACCCGCAGATCATCACCGGCACCAGCGTGGGCGGCTGAACGGCGCCATGTTCGTGCTGGACCTGTACGAGACTGCCCGGGATATGTGGCTGACCATCCGCAGCCGGGATGTGATGGAGCTGCCGGAGGAAAACGCCGACCTTTCCGCCCTGCACCAGTTTCTGCGCCGGGTGGTAAGGAAGGCGGCATGGATGTGACCCCGCTGGAGGAGATCGTGGAGCGGGTGCTGGACGAGGACGCGCTGCGGGCAGCGCCCATCCGGTTCGGCATCGTGACGGTGGAGCAGCGCGGGCTGCGTCCCCGGGAGCTGACGCTGGAGGATATCCCTGCCGGGCAGGTGCGGGACTACCTGATGGCTTCGGCAGCCTGCTTCCCCGCATTGCGGGCGCGGCAGATCGACGGGGTAAAGTTTCTGGACGGCGGGTACAGCGATAATATGCCACCGGCCTTGCCAAGACCATGGGCGCAGAGGAGCTTGTCTGTGTGGATCTGGAAGGCGTGGGCATCACCCGCCCGAACCTGACCGGCCTGCCCACCACCATGATCCGCAGCTACTGGGAGCTGGGCGATATCCTCCACTTCGACCCTGACACCGCCAAGCGCAACATGGAGCTGGGCTACTACGACACCCGCCGCGCCATGGGATACCTGCGGGGCTGCGCTTATGCTGTATCCTGTGACGCCCAGAGCTGCGAGGATGCCGCCGCTTTTGCCCAGAAGTTTAGTCAACTGCAAAGGGCCGTGCGGGAAAAATATCCCGTGACCCTGACGGCAGATGTGGCTCTTAAACTGGCCAATATGACAAAGGACGCCCAGCTTGCCCCGCTGGAAGCCGCCGCCGAGGACGCCGGGGTGGACCCCACCCGCTTTTATACCACCCGGACGCTGGCCCAGGCGTTTCTGGCGGCGTGCGATAAAGACCGCATGGAAAGCTTTGCCCCGCTGTTCACGGGCAGCAGCACCGCCGGGCAGGCAGCGCTGGCCGCTTTGCTGCCCAATACATTCTTACAGGCGCTGGTGTGGCGCACTTTGACCGCACCGGCTTTGCCGGAGGTGACAGAAGATGAAGGTTTATAAAGGCGTATCCGCTTCCCCTGGGTTGGTGCTGGGACAGGTGAGCCGACTGGAACATCATGTGGAGACCTTCAGCCACGGCCCTTTCAACCCGGAGCGGGAGCTGCGGCTGCTGGCAAATGCCGTGCACACGGCGCAGAATGAACTGGACTCCATGGCAGAGCGCGCCGCCCCCACCGAGCAGGCCATCTTTTTGTTCCAGAGCATGATGTTGGACGATGAGGGCATGATGAACGAGGTGCGCTTTTGCATCAATGCGGGCATCAGCGCCTCGGCAGCGATGCATCAGGTGGGGCAGCGCTACGCCGACCAGCTTGCCAACATGAAGGATAACCCCTATATGCAGCTGCGCAGCGTGGATATTCTGGACGCCACCCGCCGGGTGATCAACATCCTGACCAACCGCCCCCGGGTGTGGCTGGCGCTGGATCATCCGGTGATCCTTGCCGCCGACCGGCTGATGCCCACCGACCTGTTCAGCGTGCCCTCCGGCATGATCTTGGGCGTCATCACCGCCGAGGGCAGCGGCCAGAGCCATGCCGCCATCATTGCCCGGGCAATGAACATCCCGGGCATCGTGCAGGTGGGCAAGGATTTTCTGGACGACTGCGACGGCCGCACCGTCATTCTGGATGCAACCAACGGCAACTGCATCCTTGACCCGGATGCCGTCGCCCGCCAGCAGGCGGAGGCCAGCATCTGCCAGCTCCAGCGCGAGGACGCGGAGATGAAGCAGCTGCACAGCCTGCCGGACGAAACGCGGGACGCGAACCCTTTGAGCTGCTGGCCAACTGCTTCGGCCCGGAGGATATCGACACCGCCATGCAGTCCGGTGCCAAGGGCGTTGGCTGCTGCGCAGCGGCTATATGATGCTGCCCGGGCGCATTCTGGACGAACAGGAACAGTACTTTTTCTATTGCTCCTGTCTGGCGGCGGCAAACGGCTGCCCGGTGACCGTGCGCACCTTCGACTTTGGCTCCGACCGCACCGTGCCGATGCCAATCAGGGGCCGCAGTCCTCCAAGCTTGGCCTGCGCGGCATCCGCAACAGCCTGCGCCAGCCCCAGCAGTTCCAGACCCAGATCTGCGCCTTGCTGCGCGCCGCCGCCCGGGGGCCGCTGCGGGTGATGTTCCCCATGGTGACCGATGTAGAGGACTGGGACGCTGCATGAGCATCGTGGAGCACTGCCGCCAGAGCCTGCGGGAGCGGGGCGTGCCCTTTAACGAGAACACCCAGTTCGGCGTGATGCTGAGCATCCCCGCCGCCTGCCTGACCGTGGAGGACTTTGTAGCCCACGGCTGCGATTTTCTGGTCATCGGCACCAACGACCTGACCCAGTACACCCACGCCGCCGACCGGGAACTTGCCAGCGCGGAGCACTACTACCGCCCCGCCAGTCCGGCTATGAAAAAGCTGATCACCATGGTGATGGATGCCACCAATGCGCACCACGTCCCGGTGACCATCTGCGGCCTTGCCGTGGGCAACCCCGCCAACACAGCGCAGTACCTGCACCTCGGTCTGCGCAGCTTCTCGGTAAGCCCCCAGAACCTGCTCAAGGTAAAACGGCTCTGCTGGACACCGATGCCACCCGGATGCAGGGGAAAATGCCTGAAAATGCTTTACAAAACGTAATATAACGCAAAATAATAAGAGGCTGCTGCACAAAATCCTGTGCAGCAGCCTCTTATTGTTTATTACTCCAGATTCCCCGTCAGTCATGACGGCGGAGAGCACCGCCAGCGGGGCGGTCTCGCACCGGAGGATGCGGGGGCCAAGGCCCACGGTTTTTGCCCCGGCGCTCGCGGCCATTTCGGCCTCCTCGGCGGCAAAGCCGCCCTCGGCGCCGGTCACGATGGCAAGGCGCAGCTTTTGCCCATCGGCGGGCTTTGCCTCTGCCAGCAGCTGACGCAGGGGTGCGCCGCCGCACTCGTAGCAGAACAGCACAAGATCATACTGGTCAAAGCTGCGGCACACCGCCCCGAAGTTCGGCAGCGGCAGGGCTACGTTTGGCAGAACGCCCCGGCCGCACTGCTTGGCGGCTTCCAGCGCAATGCGGTTGTAGCGCTCGTTCTTCTGCTCCTCTTTTTTGGGGGCGGCGACGCAGTAGCGGCTGAAGAAGGGTACGATGTGGGCAGCGCCCAGCTCCACCCCGTGCTTGATGATCTGTTCCAGCTTGTCCTGCTTGGGGTAGCCCGCCAGCAACGTCACCTCCACGGTGGGCTCGGCGGCGCTGGGGTAGCCCGGCTCTACGGCAAAATCCACCCTGTCCTCCCCAAAGCCGGTGATGGTGGCGGTGTACTCTACGGCGTTGCCGTCGCAGAGGATGACGGTATCCCTCGGCTTTGCCCGCATCACCCGGGCAAGGTGATGGGCGTCCGCACCCCGCAGGGTGGCGGTGCCGTCGGAGATCTCGGTGGTAAAGTAGCGGTGCGGCATACTGTGCGCTCCTTCTTACAATATTTGAATCTCAGGCCTTTTTGCAGACGATGCACTCCCAGCCGCGCTTTTCCTTGACCTCCACCACGGCGAGACCGGCCTTTTCCAGTCCGGTGATCACCTCGTCCTTGCGGCTGTCGATGATGCCGCTGGCAATAAAGGTGGCACCCTCGGCCATCAGCCGGGCACGGCGGGCGCAAGGCTGAGGATAGCGTTGGCCACAATGTTGGCAGTGATGATATCATAGGTGCCGCTGGCCTTGTCGGACAAATCGCCCACCAGCACGGTCAGCTTATCCTGCACGCCGTTCAGCGCAGCATTCTCCCGGCGGTACGCACCGCCCACGGGGTCGATGTCCACACCCTCGGCGCTGGCAGCGCCCAGCTTGAGGGCGGCAATGGCAAGGATGCCGCTGCCGGTGCCGATATCCAGCACCCGCTCACCGCCGCGCACCTGCTCGTCCAGCGCTTCAAGGCAAAGGCTGGTGGTCTCGTGGCCGCCGGTGCCGAAGGCAAGGCCGGGGTCAAGGATCAGCTTTACCCGGTCGGTGTCGTACTGCTGCCACGAGGGCACCACAGCCAGACGGCTGCCGATCTCCATGGATGATAATATTTGCGCCAGCCGTTCTGCCAGTCCTCCTGCTCCACGCCCTCGGTCTCCACGGTGTAGGGGATGCCGGCGGCTTCCATGCGGGCGGCGATGAGCGCCAGCGTCTCCACCTGAGAAGCACCCGGCTCCAGATACAGATGGATGATCACGGTATCCCGGGGCTTGTCCAGCAGCTCCTGCTCGATCAGATCCACATGGGCGATCTCGGCAACCTGCTGCTCAATGTCGCTGTAATCCTCGATGTAGATGCCACCCTCGGCGATCAGGGTGGCAACGGCTTCGGCGTTTTCGGCATCAGCCTTGGCCACGGTCAGGCGGATATCGGTCCATTCCATAGTACAAGTCTCCTTTTTGTATCTTATGGTGTATCTGAAAAGTCGAAAATTTAGTCTATTTCTACAAGCACAGCTGGATTTTGCGTTAAACAGCCTTGAAATCCACAAAGGATTCCTGCGGCTATTTGCCTTAAATCCCGCTTGTGCTTGCGAAATATTCGTCATTTTCTTTGTTTTCAGATACACCTTAGCCCTTCCGGCAGCGCCGGAGGGAAAAATTCTGTCACCTGTATAGTACCCGATTCTGCGCCCGGATGCAAGCCCCTTGGCAAAACCGGCGGCGCTACCGCCCGAAAGGGTGCACAGATTGACTTTCGGCAGAACATCCGGTATGCTATATGGGACAGGACAAAAAATGTGATGCTGCGCAAAGCGGCATCGGAAAGGGTTCTTTATCGTATGTGTACCAAAACCTTCACATGGCGGCTGCTCACCGGCCCTGAGCTGACCGAGGTGTATCTGAACGAGATGCGCCGGGACTTCCCCGCCGGGGAGCTGAAGCCCCTGAGCATGATCCTGACCAGCGAAGCGGAGGGCACCGCCCACACATGGGGCGTGTTTGACGGCGACACGCTGGCAGCTTATCTTTTAATGGTGCGGCCGGAGGGCTGCCGGGTGAGCCAGCTGGATTATTTTGCCGTAGTGCCCGCCTACCGCGCCCACGGCATCGGGGCGCAGCTGCTGGCGCAGCTGCCCGCCCAGGAGGGCGATGCCGAAGCGATTTTGATCGAGGCCGAAATGCCGGAAAAGGCCGAGGACGCCGCTATGGCCGTGCGGCGTCTGGGCTTCTACGCCCGCTGCGGCGCATGGGACACCCACTACACCGAGCATCTTTTTGACGCATGGTTCCGCATTCTGGTGCTGGACTGCCCGGGCTGCGCCCCCCTTGCCCCGGAGGCCGCAGTGGAGGCGCTGACTGACTGTTACCGCCGCACCATCAGCCCCACCCAGTGGCAAAAGCACGTTCAGTTCTTTGCCCCGGACGGCAGCGTGTGCGGATAACCAAACCATCAGATGCGCAGGGCGCGGAGAAGCTTCCATGAGCGAATTTCACATCTGAAAACAAAGCTGCTGGCCGAGCAGGTGGAGGACCAGATCTACCATTATATTCTGGACGAGGCGCTGGAGCCGGGCGCAAAGCTGCCCAACGAGTTTGCGCTGGGCGAAAAGTTCCGGGTGGGGCGCAGCACCATCCGCGAGGCGGTCAAGCTGCTGTCCAGCAAGGGCATCGTAGAGGTCCGGCAGGGCTCCGGCACCTATGTGGTGACCACGGTCAAGGGGCTTTCCGACCCGCTGAACCTGCGCAGTGTGCAGGACAAGAACGCGCTGGCCTTTGATCTGGTGAACGTCCGTCTGCTGCTGGAGCCGGGCATTGCGGAGATGGCGGCGCAGAACGCCACCCCGGAGGATATCGAGCGGCTGCGGCGGCTCTGCGAGCGGGTGGAGACCAAGATCCACGAGGGCGACCGCTACATCGAGGACGACATCGCTTCCACACCTGCATCGCCGAGAGCAGCAAAAATCTGGTGGTAGGGCAGCTGATCCCGGTCATCGACACGGCGGTGATGATGTTCGTGAACGTCACCCACAAAAAGCTCATCGATGAGACCATCATGACCCACCGCATGATCACCGAAGCCATTGCCAACCACGACCCCATCGGCGCAAAGGCTGCATGGTGATGCACCTGAACTTCAACCGCAGCTACATCAAAAAGGTCTACGATGGCGAGGAACCAGACGATGGCACCATCGGCATGGCGGCGTATGTCAATTGATACACAAAACTGATTGAAAATGCGCTCCGCTTTGCTCTGCGCATAGTCAGCGGAAAAATATTTTTTATAGAGCAATGCCGGAGCGTCTGCGGACGCTCCGGCATTGCATTTTCACGGGTGGGGTCGTGAAGGGAAGCGGCAGCTGCAGCGCCGCTTTCTACGAAAGCGCGGCGCTGCCGGAAAGGCTTTGACTGAGAGGGTTCTTTCCAAAGTCATCAGATGACTTTTTCTTCTCTTTTTTCTCAAAAGCCGCTTTGACGGCTGATTTTGGGCAAAATTCGCCCAGATTTGGGCAGAGTGCATGATGTATCCCAGAGTTTTTGCACAAAAAGTAGGACATACCCGTGACAACTTGCAAAGAGACGTCTGCGGATTTACAATAAAGTCACAAAAAGGTCCGGCAAAAAAAAGGACGAAAGCAAGCAGTATTTGGAGGTAATGAATATGGAGTTGCGTTCACAGGAAGTCCGCACTTTAGCACCCGAGAACGACCCCCTGAAAATGGGTATGGGCTGGAAGGTCGAGGATCTTTCCAAGCCCCAGATCATGGTGGAGAGCACCTTCGGCGACAGCCACCCCGGCAGCGCCCATCTGGATCAGTTCGTCAAGGAGGCCGTGCAGGCGGTCAACGATAACGGCGGCAAGGCGGCCCGCTACTTTGCCACCGATATGTGCGATGGCATCGCACAGGGTCATGACGGCATCAACTACTCTCTGCCCCACCGAGACGCCATCGTCAATCTGGTGGAGGCACAGGCCAACGCCAGCGTCTATGACGGCGGCGTGTTCATTGCCAGCTGCGACAAGTCCGTGCCCGCCATGCTGATGAGCATCGGCCGTTTGAAGGACATGAGCGCCATCGTGGTCACCGGCGGCGTCATGGAAGCCCACACCCTGCCCAAGGAGTATGTGGTCAACGACCCTGCCTGCGCCATCAACGAGCTGCTGACGCTGGAGCAGATCGGCAAGTTCGACGCATGGGAAAAGACCGGCGTCATCCCCAACAGCCAGCTGGATTACTACAAGCACAACGCCTGCCCCAGCTGCGGTGCCTGCTCCTTTATGGGCACTGCTTCCACCATGCAGATCATGGCAGAAGCACTGGGCCTGATGCTGCCGGGCACCGCCCTGATGCCCGCCACCGCCCCGGAGCTGAAGCAGGCGCCTACGATGCCGGTAAGCAGCTGATGGAGCTGGTCAAGAAGGGCATCACCGCCAAGGATATCGTGACCAAGAAGAGCTTTGAGAACGCATCATGGTGCACGCCGCCATCTCCGGTTCCACCAACGCCACCATGCACCTGCCCGCCATCGCCCACGAGTTCGGCATTGAGATCGACGCCGACACCTTTGACCGGATGCACCGCGGCGCACACTACCTGCTGAACATCCGTCCCTCCGGCGACTGGCCCGCACAGTACTTCTACTACGCAGGCGGCGTGCCCCGCGTGATGGAGGAGATCAAGTCCATGCTGCATCTGGACGTGATGACCGTCACCGGCAAGACGCTGGGCGAGAATCTGGAGGAGCTGAAGAAGAACGGCTTCTACCAGCACTGCGACGCCATTCTGGCGGAAAAGACCGCCGGTTTTGCCCGCCCAGTCAGCCGCGAGGACATCATCCACAGCTTTGATAACGCCAAGGGCACCGACGGCAGCATTGCCATCCTGAAGGGCAACCTTGCCCCGGAGGGCTGCGTCATCAAGCACACCGCCTGCCCCAAGAATATGTTTGAAGCCACCCTGCGCGCCAAGCCCTACGACAGTGAGGAGGCGTGCATCTCCGCTGTGCTGCACGGCGAGGTGAAGCCCGGTGACGCCATCTTCATCCGCTACGAGGGCCCGCGCGGCAGCGGTATGCCCGAGATGTTCTACACCGGCGAGGCCATCTGCGCCGACCCGAAGCTGGCTTCCAGCGTAGCGCTGATCACAGACGGACGCTTCTCCGGCGCAAGCCGCGGCCCGGTCATCGGCCATGTCAGCCCGGAGCTGCGGTGGGCGGCCCCATCGCACTGGTAGAGCAGGACGATCTGATCCAAATCGACGTGCATAACCGCAAGCTGGCCATTGTGGGCGTGAAGGGCGAGCCCAAGACCCCCGAAGAGATGGACGCCATCCTCGCCGAACGCCGCACCAACTGGAAGCCCAAAGCACCCAAGTATACCAAGGTCTGCTGAAGCTCTACTCTCAGCACGCCGTCAGCCCCATGAAGTGCATACATGGAGTAAACCGCTCCACATAAATAACAAAATGTAAACTGCCCGGCGGGTTTTGCCGGACGGCTTGGATAAGTGCAACCAAAAATCACGAAACGGAGGAAATTTCTATGACAGCAGTTGCAACGCCCGATGCGGCACGGCTGGTTTTTGCTGCCGTGGCTGGTCTGATTCTATTGCTCATTCTCATTATCAAGTTCAAGGTACACGCCATGATCTCCATCCTGATCGGTGCGGTGGGCATCGGTCTGATGGCCGGTATGCCCCTGTCCGACATCATCGGCTCGGTGAACGAGGGCATCGGCAACACCTTAAAGGGCATCGCCTTCTGGTGGGTCTGGGCTCCATGTTCGGCGCCATTCTGGAAGATCCGGCGGCGCACAGACCTTGGCTGTGACCATGGTGCGGAAGTTCGGTGACGAAAAGGCCGCGTGGCACTGGGCATCACGGGTCTGGTGGTGGCCATGCCGGTGTTCTTTGATGCAGGACTTATCATCCTCATCCCGCTGGCCTTCTCTCTGGCAAAGCGCACCAAGCGCTCCGTGCTGTACTACGTCATCCCCCTGCTGGCCGGTCTGGCGGTCGGCCACGCCTTCATCCCGCCCACGCCGGGCCCCGTGCTGGTGGCTGCCATGCTGGGCGTCGACCTTGGCTGGGTCATCCTCGTCGGCATCTTCTGCGGCATCTTT
>ENA-OQHY01001191-OQHY01001191.1-human-gut-metagenome-genome-assembly--contig:-NODE-1191-length-11684-cov-8.553690_pt1 | contig 11684 bp, 20 predicted proteins | sample MGYA00242570_ERZ504733 | MGnify/ENA primary metagenome ERZ504733 (study PRJEB26092, sample SAMD00036219) | human gut metagenome | host: Homo sapiens | study: EMG produced TPA metagenomics assembly of...
GTGGTATGCCTTTTGGCTTTAAGATACCTAATTCAAAACAATATCGAATATACATCGCTTTGATTCCTTTTAATTTTCTATGATTGCCTTGATATTCTTTACAGGGAATAACATCTGGAACAGATGATTGCATAGGGAATAAGAAGTTACTGTTGATACGTTCCATCAGATGTTCTTCATCATACCGATTATCACGAGTCAGTTTATAAAAGCGAAATGTTCTTTTAGATTGTGGATGTTTTAAAGTCCAATGCTTTCCTGATAGATTTACAACATAGCCAATTTCTTCAAGACCATCTTTAAATTGTTCAGGTGTTCTTGCATACAATAAAACAGAATCCACGTCATAGCGAATCAATTTTCGTAAATAGATAGAATCATTCTTTTCTGCTTTCCATTCTCCATAATTCATCGCTTTGCCTTCCGGTTTTGTGATGACAGTTAAACCATGCTCTTTACAGATCGCATCATTTAATTCACGGAAGTGATCGATATCAGCTTTCTTATTGTCATACTTTTTACCATCTACCAGGAAACGGAGTTTACCACGAAATGATTGTGTAGATGGTCTTTATCCAAATGAGTAGAAACAACCACTTCAAATCGATTGCCCCACATTTGTTTGGCAAGCTGAACACCCAGTGCATGACATTGTTTCGGAGTAACTTCACCTGGCTTAAAAGATTGCACCGCATGAAAGGCAAGGCGACCATCCATCTTGTTGTAAGAAAGCTTTGTATTCATCATCTGTTTTAAGGCCGTACGAGGTTCACAATTGATTCCGGTAATAAACTCTTTTTCGTTTGTTTTATAGCCTTGAGTAGTGTAGGATAAAACTTCTTTTAAACCATCGCTCATTTCTTCTTTTGTCTTATCAGGGTTTTTAATATAGTTAAGGACACGATTCAAATCATCTTTTACTGCCCATATTTTGGTAATTGCCATATTTCCTCCATATTGATTGGTTGTCGAATCAAAATCATAATCTCATTAATTTGATCTTGCAGCTTTTCATAATTTTCCATGTAAAAGGATTTATTCATTGCATTTTGTGTATAAACAGATATCGCAATTTGATTCATGTTTTCAGCAATCTCTCTTAAAATTTCGATTACTTCGATTAATTCTTTAGAAGGTGCAGGTCTAGGGAGTAAACCGTTTATACACATTCGAAGGTAAGATTCTCGTGATAGATTTGATTCTTTAACCAATTTATTAAGATGCTCAAAGTCTTGATTTGTTAATCTAACTTTGATTTCTTTTTTCTTCAATTTTGTTTTCATTGTAGAAAGCATCCTGAACAAATAAAACTGTACCCATTCCAATCATTCCACCACCAAGGAAACTGATAAAACATAGGGTTATACTATTAAACATTTTCATGTACCTCCAATCTTAAAAAAGCTATCAACAAATTGTGATAGCTCAGGGTCTTAGGGATATTCCCTAAATACTTGTCTTTTGTCCCCAAAAGACGTTGCTTGTTACAACTGTAGACATTAATTGGCTACAATCTTTTTCTTATCCGGAATCAAATCGGCAAGATCTTGATCCATCTTTTCTAATACTTCTTTTTTCTGATTCAATAATTTTAGATTTGCAGTCAGAACATTGTTCTCATCCGAAAGTGTTTTGATGCGTTCTTCATTTTTGATTTTCTTCTTTTCAATATTGGATATTCTTTTAACGATATCTTCGTATTTTATCATTTTGAAATCTCCAATCTCTAATGAAGTAATTGCGAATATTTATGTTTGTTGATTCGCTTTTCATAGTCATCTGCTTTTTCTAAAATGTGTTCATTCTTATCATAATGATACAAATGATCAGATAGTTTTTTATCAGGATCTACCAATGTTGATTTATTAACAGAAAGAAGCATTTCTTTAACATGATCAATATTTAAAGAAGGTGAATCACAAAGGGCAATGCACTCATCGGTTGATGAAGGAATGATATATAAGTCATGTTCTAATTTTTCAGCAAGGTCATTTAGAATGCCTGCATAGAACATTGTGGCTGCACCATCTGTTTTATGTTCATTTGTCAGAACAACAAGTTGATGTTCTTTTTCTTCTAATGCAATGTCTTTTGGAATTCCCATTAACATGGTTTCTAATGGAAGTATTTCTGGTTTCATCATATTTGGCGATGAAATCAATGCATCGTTATGAAGTTTGTTTACATCAATTCCGTACTGATCCATAAGTTGATTTGTAACTCTAGCCGAACAAAAACGGTCATCTGTTGTTTGTATCATAATCTTATAAACAATCGCAAGATCTCCAATAATAGTATGAGGCATAGTGGCTAAATCATTTTTATGTTCTTCTGCATTAATGACTGTCATAAATAAATAATCTTTAACGGCATTATAATTAAGCAGAGCATTTACATCATCTAAAACTTTGTCGTTGTGTACCATTTTCCACTAACCTCCATCTTCAAATTCTTAAAATAAAAAGCCAATCTTTCTAGATTAGCCGTACTGAATTCAATTGTTTCTACATTATTCATTTTCTAAGTTCTCCATTTCTACATACAATCCATAGAATGGATCATCTGTATCTAATTCATATACTTCATTTTCATAGCTATCAATCGCAAAAATCATATATTCAACAATATCGTTATACATATTTTGTTTTGCTTCTTCTAATGCATGGATTCCTTCTTCAAAGGAAATTGTTTCTAAAGTATTTGTAGAAGTTTCTTTTGCGTATGTGTAATTTGTAATGGTATCTTCTACAGATTCCAACATGAGTAATTGCGCCTGTACGATTTGTTTGTCTTCTGAATGTAAGTTTGCGTAATTATAAATTCTAGTGTTGCAAGTCATTGTTCTTTCCTCCTTTTGACTTTGGCTTTTCCATATCCATTTCATCTAATTCAATAGAATAAACTCGTTCATTTTGTTGTTCGCCAAAAAGTTGAACCATCAATTCTGAATCATTCTTTGTGGATTCATAGGCATTTAAATATTCATTATCAATAAGATGGAATTTCTTCTTCTGTGTTTTTTCATTTTCTACAAGTTCTGTAGCTGTAATCTTTAATGCAGCTTCTTCATTCAGCTCTAAATTATCTGGTGTTTTGTTTAAATCCATCAACAACAATGTTTCATTGAACAGAATTGGTTCTTCATCCTTTAAAGCTTTCATTTGTTTAAACATGATATTTAAGAACTGCTTCTTTACCTGATCATTAACCAATACTTCTACAGGCTGATCTAGAATATCTTTGTAATGTTTAGAAGGAACAACAGTTGGTTGTTTTGTGTCTGGATTAATATAGGCATAAGTCATACGGCTGATATTTTCACAGACTTCTTTGATCTTCATTTTCTGAAATAGATCGAATTGTTTATTCAAATTGCATCACCCTCACTCTCTAAATTTTGAATAACAAAAAAGAGAAAGCATCAACTTCCCTTGATTATAATTACAAATTATATTTCTTTCGAATGTCTTTTATTGCAATATCTGCATCTTTTACTTTTCCATCTTTAGATTGCTTTCTTGATTTTTCTAATCGTTCAAGAAATTCTTTTTCTGACAGTCGTTTAAGATTTTTTTGTTTCATCTATGACTCCAATTCTAACAATTAAATTCTGATTCTAGTGTTTCCCAAGGAAGCACTAATACTTCAGGTATTTCACGATTTAAAAACAGTTTGATTCCTATCGCTTTTGCTACTAGAAGAAGTAAATCGTCTAATTTTTGTTTTTCTATTTCTGTTCCTTTAAAATTCTGTTCTGTTCGATAATCGATTGGATAAACAGGAATCATCCGATCTAAAGGAGCTTGTAAGTTTAAAATTGATTGCACATAATATTTGCTCATAATAAGAGCACCGCATTGTTTAATGTTCAAAGATGGGATATCTACAGCATATAAATAAAGTGTATCTTCCCATCCCGTTCCATCTTGTTTTAATAAAACAATGCCTTCAAAATCTTTCAATTGTTTTACCACCTCGTGAAAGATTATAAAGGGTTTATAATGCAATTTCTAATATAGAATTTAATGTTTTCCAGGTTGCTTCTGCATATCTTCTAAAAAATCATCAATTACTTCTTTAGATGCAATATTGTTATCTATAAACATTTCTTTAAACATTTCTTTGATTTCATCCTTTTGTAGAGCTTCTTGTAAGAATTCAGAAGTCAAATGTACAGCAAAGTCTGGAATAGATTTATTCGCATTATATTTTACCAATATTTCTCTGAAAATAGTGAATGGTAAAGTATCTATTCCATATTCATTAATATCTTTTGTGGCAGCTTCTTTGATAATACGTATATGTTTATCTTCCATATTTTGAAGTAAGTACATTGCATCAATTGTATTTGGAGCATTCTTAAATACACAATAATCAAATTCAACAATTCCAGCATTTTCAAAATCCAAATTATCTGGATCTATATTTCCATCATAGATATAAACAAATTTTTCATTCGTTGTCTGTACCAATTTTGCCATTATCATTACTAACATTTTTTCTACCTCATCACTAACTTACAACAATTGAAATAATTTGTAATCAACAGAAAAGGCATGATTCTGTCGGTAATTCCACATTTCAACTTAACCATAGCTAATTGACTGAGATTTGTCCTCGACAGAAAATCAAAAAACTGTCGATAGTAATGAACTTTTATGAATTAATTCTTCATTTACATCTTTATAAATAGGTGGATGTTCATCAATACATTGATATTTTGAATTTAGAATAGAAATGATTTTAGATGTTGCACCAATACCGACTTCATCGCTGTCTAGATGAAAAACAATGGTTTTGATGTTTGGATTTCTCTCTAAATAAGCTTTTAATGCAATAGGAATATCCGCTTCTGATTTAGCAGCTATTTTATCACTGGCTCCTGCAAGAGATAGATAATCAAATTTCGTATAATCCTTCTCGTCCATTTTCAAAAGTGTCATATAGGATAATAGATCAATGGCTGCTTCAAAAACATGGAGTACATCACTTTTTGGATTTGTGTAATTAAAGCTAAATGCCTTATTACTTCCAGTATGATCCAGTTTAAAATTCTTAAAGATGCTTCGCTTAAACGCATAAGCTGGTTTATCTTTATCATATCCAACAAATACTGTATTTTTGAAGTTAGCGGATTGATAGATCATTCCTTTGGATATGAAATCATCTATAATATCTTTGTCGATTTTTCGTACTTCACAAAGATAACGAATCACTAAATCATTGTTTTTATCTTTAATAGGTAATTCAAATGGTTTACAGGTTTTGGATGATAATAAGTAGTAACGGGTTCACTGACGTTCATTAAATCGGATAGATAATTACACGCATCTTTAAATTCATAGCCTTCCACAATTATTAAATAATCGAGTGCGGATGTACCACCTTTGCCTTGTGACCACCAATACCATTTCCCATTGGAAAAATGCAAGGAATCATGATTTCGATGATAATAATCTGTTCTCCCATTTTTAACTAATAAGTCGGTGCATAATTCTTTAAATAATCAAATGCAGATAGGGTTCTTACTTTTTCTAGAACCTCTTTTCGTATAAATCGTTTACTCATCTTTCCAACTCCTTACTTTTTGGTGCCATCTTTGCGATTCCATGTTCTTTACAGAATTTTTTAACTGCATTTGGATTTTCTTTTGCAGATAATTCAAATTCATCTGTATAGACCGTTTCTACCTTGTATTTTTGTTCCTGGATATTGTGGATCCATTGATTCATAAAACGATTGAGTTCATTTGCACGAAAAGGATCACAATCCACTCGTTCATAGAATTGAAGATTATCCTGTTGATAGGATTGTGGATAGAGTAATCTATTTTCTTTATCCATGTAAATTCCATATCTGGATCTGCCATTAGATCACCATTCAATTCATAGTTATGGGCCATTGCGAATCGATCTTCATCAATGATTTCCACATTCAGATCCATAAATCCAGGTGTTGTATATTTGATGTAGTAAGCATCATTAGTTAGAAGTGGTTGTGCAATCTGTTCAAATAATTCATAGTTTCTATGTTCTATGGAATTTTCAATAAACCAATTCTTGTTTAAATCAAAATTGGGATTAGTGAACGCTTCAAAACATATTGTTCGTAGTGTTTGATAATAGTCGTGATTGTTTCCAAATAAAAAAGCCTGATCAGAATATGCAGGCTTACTGTTAATCACATCATAGATTTGTTGATCTACTATTTCATGAATATCCGAAGTGGATACATTTGGATCATCTAGTGCTTCTTTATATTGTTCCATCAAAGAAGAAACCTGAATTACAATATCGTGATTCATCTGTTCCATTTCTAATGGCGTTATATATTTATTTTTGATTTCTATCATATGCAGTTTCTCCTTAAATACAGGTTCTAGTTGTTCAATCATTTCATGAGCTGTACTTTGAATATTGTTTAAGATTGAATTCAATTCGTCAAAATCTTTATCGGCATAACTTGCGATATAGCCAAAAGAATATTCAGAAGTATCGAGTCCAAAATGATCACATAACACAAAAGCCAACGATTCGGCTTCAATTTCTCGCTGGCTTTGATCTTTATTGGTTTGTTTATGAAGCAGGCTGTGAGCATACTCATGGATCAATGTTTTAGCGATTTGCAAATCTTCCAAATCTTTATTAATCACAACCTTATCTTCTTTGGGAGAATAATATCCCTTAGCTCCTGTCATAAGATTCAAATCTTCTGTTTCTGTTTTAAATTCAATGGGAATTGTACAGATAGATTGCACGGATTGAATGATTGCCTTAGCTTCATTATTAGAACCCGTTAAATCATGAATCAAAGAGGGAAGAGGATCACCAGAAGTTTGTGATATATCAAATACAGTAGTTGTCTTAAAACGAGTAATATTTACTTGTCGTTGTTCTTGGATGGGTGAACCTGATTCATCCAATTCAACATTTCCATTTTCATCCACTTTATTCATTAATCGATTCTCTTTGTACGTAACAGGAGCAAGGATCATCAATCCTTTTTCACCTTTATCCACATGTCGATTAAAGTTTGTCTGCCAGGCACGATAACCAGCAACCAAACTTGCATTCGGTTTTTGAGCTAATATCAGTAAAGTGTTATTCAATGAATAATTATGAAACTTACTTAGACAAGATAAATATTGTTTAAAAGAATCAGAAGAATACACATCTTTCACACCCTGTTCAATCATTTCAAAAGCTTGTTTAGTTTTTTCATCCGAAGATTTAAAATTAGTCAATCACATCACCATCCTTTCTAAAATAGGGTAAAAGAAAAGCACTACCGAAGAGATAATGCTTTATAAATTGGAATTTGTATGGCTCAACTCCTTATCGACCGTCCATAGCTCGTTTATAAAGTAGACCTTCTTTTATAAGTAACAACAGAAAAGCCACTGTTACTGCATATGGTTCTCTCGCAATCGCCAGATACAAAACAGTAATAATACTAAGCCCTACAGACAAAAAAGTAATCACCTTTTTTCCCTTTTCAAATTTGAAATTGACCATTAAAATATTCACAATTCCAATAATCGTTAATGCGATAAAAAGACCCCAGTATGTCATACGAATCCAAATTTCATTATCTACATACTCAATAAGACTTACTGAATAGATATATCCATCAACCGGTTTGGAATACAATGGAAGAAAAATAAGCATCAAAGAGAGCAAATCGGTAAATCCAAATAACAAGTCACATAGACCATTGAGATTTGACTTGTTTTCTTTTTCAGCAATCAAAACCAACTGATCTCCGGATAACAGCTCATCAATGGACACAGAGAAATATCTGGATATTTCCTTTAATGAATCTATGCTCGGATATCCTCTTCCGGATTCCCATTTTGAAATTGCAGTTCTTGAAACAAATAATGCCTCGGCTAGTTCTTCTTGTGTCAAACCTCGGCTCTTTCTTAATTCCTGAAGCTTTTCATGGAATTCCACCTCCTTCACCTCCTTTTTTATTTCACTTTTTTATTGTTAGCATAACTACTGCCTTATAAACAGTAAATAATCCGGCACTTAACAATACACCACCCACAATATCCGTAAACCAATGTACTCCGGAAATCAATCTGCCGATAACCATGAATACAGAAAAAGCGATTGCTAGAATCGTTATGATTCTTTTCAATGTAGAACATGACATTCTTCGCTGGATCTGTTCAACCAAAGTCGGCATCACGCACAATACCAGTAGAGTCGTTGAAGAAGGATAAGAAGCCTCCATAATTCCATTGATTAAAATTGGTCTGTAATTGATTGGGATGATCTCAAAAATGAAGTATGCCAGTATCACTATAACATAATAAACTCCCAGGATAATGATATCGGGATCCACTTTGAAGAGACTTCTTCTCTTTATTAACTGAACCAGTCCAATACCTGCAAAAATCAGGCATACAACTAAAGGAATCAGACCCATCCAATCGGTAATCGTATAAATTGTCATATTAACATTTGTTAAACGATGAAACCAGCAATTGAATGTTGCAAATCCAATATTCGTTGCATTCTGTCCCAGTGGCTGCACGTCTACCATCTGAATCAAAGCTGTCCATATTGCAAACGCTATAATAAATATACCTCCTAAAAATAAAACTTGTTTTCCATTCTTTTTCATCATTATACGTCCTTTCTATATTGGTTTGTCTTTTCGACGATTTCACCCTATCAAAAAGCGTAAAATGACGCAAGAATCGCTCTTTCACATGTATGACACGATTCGTATCATCCCCACAAATGCGTGATTTTCTGTATATTTTCCTGAATACCTATTCCTACAAATTCCGATTTATAGAATAAAATTGAAGCTGGTTATAATAAAAGAAGCTGTAAAAATTCACGTTGAATTTTACAGCTTTTTGTGTATAATAGAAGTAGAAGAAACAATTTGAAATCAAAGGAAGGAGCTGAAAGAATATGGCAAATATTTTACCAGTATCTGATTTGAGAAATTATAACGAAGTCCTGAAGAACTGTCACAAAGGAGAACCAGTATATCTGACCAAGAATGGCAGAGGACGTTTCGTTGTCATGGATATTGAAGATTATGAGCGTGACCGGGCAGAGAAAAAGCTTCTGATGAAGCTGCAGGAAGCCGAAGAAGCAGTGAAAGACGGAGAAGGCTGGCTGGATTTGGATGAATTAAAAGCACTTGTGGGGGAATAAGATGTTAAAATTGCGGATCAATCCGATTGTTGCAAAGGATTTGAAAAATATCCGAGATTACATTGCTGAGGATAATGAAGAATATGCTGCAAAGACGATAAAAGAGATTTATGGTAAATTTGAAAATCTTCAGATGTTTCCGGGAATGGGGTCGGATTTATCCAAACGGGTCAGCTTTCGGACAGATTATAAATATGCGATATGGGAAGATTATGTAATTATCTACAAGATTGGTAATGAATATGTAGAGATTTATCGTGTAGTTAACCGATATCAGGATATTACGAGAATCTTTGATTGATAACAGAGATGTGATAACAATTTGATAACACTGTTCAGTACAGCCTATGGATTTAGGACAGTTGAACACATATAAAACCAAATAGAACCATAATACCAATACTAAAAAGTATAGTGACAAGATTTTATTTGCGAGTTTGAATAATTTTCAAAAGCTCGCAAAGCCTAGTAAAATGGGCATTTGCGAGCTTGTTTTTTGCCTTGTGGTACTATTTTGGTACTAAAGGATTTTATTCAAAAATAATAGAATAGTGTTCAATAGCGTCAAAAGAAATAGACTTATTTACTTTGTTACTGATATCGATTCCTCTTTTAATAATTATTTCAGTTAGTTGATTTAATGATAATATGATTGAATTGTCATCTTTTAAATCAAATTTTAATGGCAGTAATTGGTAAGCAGAGTCAACATATCCGTTGAGAAAATGGTCATTTATAAATGACTTCCAATTTTGAATATAATCTGATGAATTATATGATTGCCATAAAAGAGGTGACCATTTCGCTAGCACAGTATTATTGGAATTATGGTTATTATATATTTCTTGTCGTATTTCTGATTCTTGATCAAACCATTGTTGCTTTAATTTTGATAATTTATTCGTCCATAAATCTAAACCGCCACCGGGATTTGCACCAGAAGGAGAAAGATTACCTATAGTATAAACATAATTTAGATATTTCAAAAAAGTATCCCAAACTCCTTGATTATGCCCAAAGTTTTTTGATAATGTATTTGCAATCTCCGAATCGGGTAGTTGGTAATAATCTTTGTATAGTTGAAAGGTATTTGCTGAACGAGTTGTGCTAGTAAGTTTTCCATTTGTCAATCTTTTAAAAATATTCCACCAACCATTCATTAAATCAGCATTGATTGTTAATGTGGAATCTGGACTATTGTTTTGAAGAACATAACCACCATTTTGACGAGGCACATGAGACCAAGTGCAGTAATGCGGATATAATTTGAATATTTCGACAGAAAATCGAGAATATTCAAGATCTGGACCGCTAATTGTATTTTCAAACCAAAGAGTTCGTGCAAGCTGGTTTAGAGAATTCCATTGTTCTATTTCTTTTTCAGTAAGATAGGATAATCGAACATCAAATGTGTTTATTGCAATCTTATTCATTTTAACTCCTTATGCCTGAGGCCATGTTATTTTCCATTCAAAATATTCATTTGGAGAAATCTCTCCATTATTTAATTTCGTTTTCATTTCACACCATTCCGTAAGGAAATCATTTACCAATCCATATTCAAAAGTTAATGCGACAGGTGAGCCTGCACTTTCATAATCATCTTCATTGTAAGTTGGTCTGGCAGCCTCGGAAGGTTTTGCCGGAGTCATTGCAGTCAGATGAATCAGGTTGCCGGGAGCTGTGTACTCTGGGAATCTTGTACCTTTTCCACGTGCAGGAAGTGATGTGGCACTTTCTTCGAGCCAGAAAAGTGTTTCAATGATATCTTCAGCAGCACCAAGGCTGTAATCAGAGATTGCCTTGTAATTGCAGTGCAAAGCATCAGCAAGTTTTAGAATCATATCTTCACCGGGAATGCGGGCACCGGTTTCATACTGGGATATGCGGACAGACATATTTTTGCCCTCAAATCCAAGTGCACCGCCCAACTCGTCCATTGTCATTTTACGGAATACCCGTATTTTCTTTATTCTTTCACCAATTGTCATAGTGTAGTTACCTCCGTTTATCTGTCCCTGATGGACTGTTAAAGACAGTATAACACGGAAAAAATGAAAATGGAAGTTTTTCTATACGAGAACATTAGAAAAATTCCTTGACAATTCAATACCACACGGTATAGAATAACATCAATTCAATTATCTATATGATATGGTATTGAAAAATAACAGAATGAGCGGTATCAGAAATCGAACAGGCATTTGCCATGACATTCATAGGAATCGAGCGAATGTAGACACTCCCCCAAGCGGACCGAGTACCTCGAGCAGGAGCGGGCGGTATTACAGGAGATTATCTCAGGTAAGGAGGCTGGTTGTGACATCAGCAGAACTGGTAATGGAGAAACGCCAAAACAAAATTTAATAAAGGAAAGTCCAGCTAATATGTTAATAAAAATCCCGGCAATCCTGCTGGCAGAACCATCCAGACGGCGTATTACTTCTGCCGATGCCCGAAACCACTGGTATTGATTATCCTTCATTCTCAATACGATACTCTACC
>ENA-OQHY01001192-OQHY01001192.1-human-gut-metagenome-genome-assembly--contig:-NODE-1192-length-11679-cov-4.607427_pt1 | contig 11679 bp, 14 predicted proteins | sample MGYA00242570_ERZ504733 | MGnify/ENA primary metagenome ERZ504733 (study PRJEB26092, sample SAMD00036219) | human gut metagenome | host: Homo sapiens | study: EMG produced TPA metagenomics assembly of...
CAAAATGGTAAGGACAATCTGATTCTTCTGTGGCGCCGTTAACAATCAGTCCTGCCAGACCACATAAGCTTTGGAGAGGTTTTCATTCCAGAGGCATGGGTTCGTCAGATGGCAGATAGTACTCTGGTGCCGAGGCGGAACACTTTTATTTGCAAGCATTGTACCTGTGGTAGTAAGCACAGTGTAAGAGATCATGGCATCTTTTGGAAGATTTTTTGCATGGGCAGTGATACGGATACTTGCAGAGGAAGTGGAAATTTCCTCTGGAATCACGGTAAGTCCTGCATCACCAAAGTGGTCTAATGAAAAATGATTTGCAAAATTTCTGGAAGCTACATATTTAAGTGTTATTCTGAAATCCTTCCGCCTGGGTATCCTGACCACACTGATCTGCCTGGTCTGCGGATATCCGCTGGCATACATTATCTCCAAATATTCCGAAAAGGTGCAGAGCTTTCTGATCCTTATGGTCACCATTCCCATGTGGATCAACATGCTTCTCCGTACCTATGCATGGATGAACATTCTTTCTGACAATGGTCTGGTGAACAACCTTCTGAAAATGCTGGGAATCTCACCGATCACCATGATGTATACAGATTTTTCCGTTATCGTGGGCCTTGTTTGTAACTTTATGCCCTTTATGATCATTCCGATCCATACATCCTTAAGTAAAATGGACAAGTCACTGATCGAAGCGGCCAACGACCTTGGTGCCAATCCATTCCAGACCTTCTGGAGGATCACCTGGAAGCTTTCCATGCCAGGTGTGGTCAATGGTATCATGATGGTATTCCTTCTGTCCATATCAACCTTCGTTATTCCGAAGCTTCTCGCGGCGGCCAGTACATGCTGATCGGTAATCTCATCGAGTCACAGTTTATTTCTGTAGGTGCCTGGAACTTCGGAAGTGCCATTTCTCTGATCCTGGCAGTGATCATCCTGATCTTTATGAGCCTGATGAAGAAGATGGATACTCAGGACGATTAAAGGAGGCAGGAGATGAAAAGAAAAAATACCATATTTTCAAAATTATATGTAGTGCTGTGTCTGGCATTTTTTTACCTGCCGATCCTTGTGACCATGATCTTTTCCTTTAACTCATCCAAGTCCCTGACCAGATTTACAGGATTTTCCCTGCGCTGGTACGGAGAGCTGATAAACAACATGGAGATCAGTAAGGCAGTTTATGTTTCGGTCACAGTGGCAATTCTGGCAACTGTTATTTCCACAGTGCTGGGAACCATCACAGCCATCGGACTTTCAAAATCCAGAAAGGTGCTGAAGGAGATGGTCCTTACCATCAATAACTTTCCAATTCTGAATCCGGAGATCGTAACCGCGATTGGTCTGATGCTGCTGTTTTCTTCGCTGGGAATGACGAAAGGCTATCTGACCATGCTGCTGGCACATATCGCATTCTGTACGCCCTATGTGATCACCAGTGTATATCCGAAGGTGCGAAGCCTGGATCCGAACCTTGCCAATGCAGCCATGGATCTTGGTGCAACGCCATATCAGGCACTTACCAAGGTTATCGTGCCCATGATCAAAGAAGGGATTTTTGCGGGAGCGCTCCTGGCCTTTACCATGTCCTTTGACGATTTCGTAATTTCCTACTTTGTTTCCGGAACGGAGTAAAAAATATATCCATTGTTGTATATAATATGACAAAGCGTATCAATCCCACTATCAACGCCCTTTCTACTATTGTGATCGTGGTCATTGTACTGGTGCTTCTTTTTGCAAATCTGATCATGCCGAAGCTTCAGGCTCCACCGTGAAAAAAATGGATCCGAAAAAAAGAAGGATCGTTGCGGTTGTCACAGCTGCTGCGGTTGTTCTGGTATTGGGAAAGTGGACGCTCGTAAGCCAGGGAAACCACGTGCTTCGTGTATATAATGCCGGAGAATATATGGACCTGAGTCTTCTGGACAAATTTGAGAAGCAGTATAACTGTACTGTTGTATATGAAACCTTCGAGTCCAATGAGATGATGTACACCAAGCTGGCCAGTGGTGAAACCTACGATGTTCTGGTTCCGTCAGATTATATGATCGAAAGACTGATCAAGGAGGAATATCTTCAGGCCCTTGACTGGAAAAAGATCCCAAACAGCAAAAATCTTCTTCCCGAGGTACAGAATAAGGACTATGATCCGGGAAATCGTTATTCCTGTCCGTATTTCTGGGGAACTGTAGGAATCCTTTATAATAAGAATGTAGTCTCTCAGGAGGATCTTGACAAAGAGGGCTGGAATATTCTCTGCGATGAAAAATATAAGGGAGATCTTTATATGTATGATTCCGAAAGGGATTCCTTTATGATCGCCCTGAAAGCACTGGGATATTCCATGAACACAAAGAATCTTGACGAGATCCAGCAGGCTTATGAGTGGCTGATCAACCAGAGAGATACCATGGATCCGATCTATGCAGGTGATGATGTGATCGACAACATGATCTCAGGAAACAAGGCAATGGCGGTTGTTTATTCCGGAGATGCTTCCTATATTATCAGCGAAAATCCGGAGCTTGGCTATTATACTCCGCAGCAGGGAACCAATACCTGGTATGATGCCATGGTCATCACCAAGGACTGCAATGAAGTAGATCTGGCTCATGAGTTCATCAATTTTATGCTGGATGATGAAAATGCTCTTTCCAATACCGAAGAAGTAGGATATACTTCTACTGTAAAGAGTGCATTCGAGGAGATGAAGAACGGAACTTATGAGGGAATTTCTTCCTATATTCCGCAGATCGACAATCCAAAGAATGAGATCTTCGGATACCAGAAGCCAAAGATCAAGCAGAAATTCGCAGAGCTTTGGACAAAGGTAAAAGCAAAATAACAAGACGTCAGAGAGAGACATGAAGGAGGTTCTATGAGATCAAAAAAAGCAGCAGCGATCATGTTATGTGCGGTACTTGGAACATCTATGATAACAGGTGTCAGTGCCAGTGCAAAGGATAAGGATGAACTGGTACTTTATACATGGGACGGAATGTTTCCGCAGGAAGTGCTGGATGATTTTGAAAAAGAAACAGGGACCAAGGTGGTATATTCCAACTTTGATACCGATGAGACCATGCTTGAGAAGCTTTCCCAGGCAAAGGGCGGCGATTACGATGTGGTAATTGCAGATGATTACATTATCGACAGCGCGGTAAAAGAGGGACTTGTCCAGAAGATCGACAAGGATACCGTTTCCAATTTTAAGAACATCAACCCCCTTTATCAGGGACAGTTTTATGATCCGGATGACGAATATACAGTACCTTACGGAGCAGGAATCCCACTGATCGTTTATGATCCGGAGCAGGTAGATATCGACATTAAAGGATACAAGGATCTCTGGGATAAGTCTCTGGAGGACAGCATTGCCATCGTAGGTAATTACCGCGTGATCTGTGGCATCACACAGCTTTCCATGGGAGAGAGCATGAACGAAGAAGATGTAGCCGTGATCGACAAGACCGGTGAGAAGCTGAAAGAGCTGGCACCGAACATTCGTATGATCCAGGATGACAATACACAGAATGCCCTTCTCAACGGAGAGGCAAGTGTGGCATTTCTTTATACATCACAGGTAACACAGGCACTGAAGGATAATCCGGATCTTAAGGTGGTTTATCCGGAGGAAGGTCTTGGATTTGGTATTATGGGAATGTTTGTGCCAAGTGAAGCACCGAATGCGAAGGCTGCCAATGAATTTATCAATTATATCCTGGAGCCGGAAGTATCTGCACAGTGCATCAACTATATCGGATACTACAATACAAACAAGGCAGCAGATGATCTGGTAGACGAGAACCTGGTTGTTCCGGACAGCGTGACAAAGGGTGAGATCGTACAGAATGTAAGCCAGGAAGCAGAGCAGGAATACAATAAGATCTGGACAGAGTTTAAAGCTGCCTGCGATTAAGCAGACGAACCAGTAAGGGGGTTTTTCAGGTGGAGATATACAAAGGCACATCCGCTTTTTCCGGAATAGCCATTGGAAAAATACTGTATTACCACAGAGGCGAATATCAGATCCGTCAGTCCATGGTAGACAATGTAAAAAAGGAGCTGGATCGTCTGGATAATGCAAGAACAGCGGTAAAGAACCAGATCCAGCATATGTATAAAAACGGAGCACCCCTCCCCAAAGAGCAGGAGCTGACCTTGAAACGTCAGCTGAAGCTCTTAAGTGGCGGCAGCTTCCAGCGGGCCGTAGAAAGCATGATCACGACAGAAAAGGTCAGTGCAGCTTACGCAGTCCAGACAACCAGGGATGAGCTTGCAAATGTGTTCCGCAAGCTGGAGGACGAGGCTGTCAAAGAACAGATCGAAAATATCAGGGAGATCTCCGAGCTGCTGATCGGCGCCATGGGTGGCTCCCATGCACGGATCAATCTGGGAGATGAGCCGGTGATCCTTGCAGCAGAGCAGCTTTCCCCCAATGAACTTCTGGAGATGAACAAAGCCAGTCTTCTGGCGGTAGTCATGCATCAGGGGTCTGTTATTTCCCATGTATCGATCATGGCAAAATCCATGGAAGTCCCCACCTGGTCGAGGTGGAGATACAGAAAGAATGGGATGGCCATATGGCTATTGTAGATGGGTATACAGGAACACTGTATATCGATCCGGAGCCGGAGCTTCTTAAGGAATATGAGATCCGTCATGCAGCAGATAAGGAAGAGCGGGAAGAACTTTTGAGACTTCGGAACCAGAAGGATATCACAGCCGATGGCAAGGAGATCAAGCTTCTGGCAAACATCGGAAATCTGGATGATCTGAATACGGTTCTTTATTACGGAGCAGCAGGTATCGGCCTTCTTCGAAGTGAATTCCAGTATCTCGGAAGAGAGAATTATCCAAGAGAGAATGAGCTGTTCCGTGCCTATAAAAAAGTAGCCGAGGATATGGATGAACGTCCGGCAGTGATCCGTACCGTGGACCTGGGGGCAGACCGTCAGGCAGAATATATGGCAATTCCTGATGAGGTCAATCCTATGATGGGAAACCGCGGCATCCGTCTCTGCCTTGATCGCAAAAAAATGTTTAAAGCGCAGCTTCGGGCTATTTACCGTGCAAGTGCCTATGGAAATATCAACCTGATGTATCCGATGATCACGTCCGAGGATGAGCTGGATGAGATCGAGAAGCTGATCCGTGAGGTAAAAAAGGGCCTGGATGAGAAGAATATTCCTTACAAAAACATCCGTACCGGAATTATGATCGAAACACCGGCAGCGGTCATGATCAGTGAAGAACTTGGAAAACGTGTGGATTTTCTGAGCCTTGGAACCAATGACCTGACCCAGTATACCCTGGCTATGGACCGGCAGAATCTTCTTTTGAAGGATAAATACAACGATCATCATCCGGCGCTTGTAAAGATGATCCGCATGGTAACAGAGGCAGGACATAAGTCAGGATGTGAAGTTTACATATGCGGAGAGCTGGCAGCAGATTCCAATCTTACCGAAGCTTTTATCCAGATGGGAGTGGACGGCCTTTCCGTTGTTCCTGCCTGTGTACTTCCAGTGCGAAAAGCGATCCGCAGCTCCTATGCGGATGAGGCAAACCGGCCGGAAGAAGCAGTAAAAGAGAAATAATATCCGGAAAAATAAAAATCCTGAGAATTTCTATGTTGATATCTGTTAATATCTCACATAGGATCCTCAGGATTTTTTTGACGGAATCTTTCACTCACGGCTTATTGTTGTTCTCAATTGAAGCAGTGCGTGGAAGCATATCTGTTCCGGTTAAAGTTATCGAAGTCCAAGCACCTGGGCGGTTTCCGAAATAAACTCCGGTGTGGTACCACAGCATCCGCCGATCACGGAAGCACCGTTGTCCACCAGCACCTTCATATAACCTGCAAAATCCGCAGGGGTCATGCTGTAAACTGCATTTCCAAGATCATCGATCTGGGGCATTCCCGCATTGGGTTTGGCAATGACCGGAATGGAAACGTTCTCTTTGATATTACGGATAACCGATACCAGCTGATCCGGGCCAACCGAGCAGTTGATGCCGACAGCGTCTGCACCTGCAGCTTCCAGGGACATGGCAGCCTCTATGGCATTTCCGCCGCTGAAGATACTTCCGTCTGCTTCTACAGTCACGGTACAGATGATAGGAAGCTCGCAGACACTCTGGCAGGCGTCTACAGCAGCCAGTGTCTCCTCGATATTGATCATGGTTTCCGCTACGATCAGGTCCACACCTGCATCACGGAGATAGCCGATCTGTTCCTGATAGACTTCGAAGGCTTTTTCGTAAGTCATGTCACCGGCCGGTGCCATCATCTTGCCTGTGGTGGTGATATCACCTGCTACGAAAACACCCTCCGGTGCGATCTCCTTTGAATAGCCTGCCAGGGTATGATTGATCTGTTCGATCTGATCCTCCAGTCCGTGCATAGTGAGGTTAATGCGGTTTCCGCCGAAGGTAGGCGCATAGATGATATGGCTTCCCGCCGCGATGTATGCCTTCTGCAGAGACTGGATCACATCCTTGTGCTCAAGCACCCAGCTCTCTGTGCAGACACCACGCGGCATGCCGGCCTTCATCAGGTTGGAGCCGGTAGCACCATCCAGCAGCAGGACATGATCTTCGGTCAGTTTCTGAAATTCCTGTTTTGTCATATGTTTATATCCTCCTTATGGCAGCCAATCACGGTTGGCAAAAAATAGGGCTCCTCCTGTAACCGCTGCACTCATTGCCGTGGGTTTATTTTAACACAGGGAATAAAAATAATCTATCCTGTTTCTGGGCCGGGAAATAAAAAATAATAAAAATTAGGCAAATTGTACATATTTAACGACTTTTCTGTCGAATAAAGAACTTGCGTATTAGAAAATAGGATTGTATAATAACCTATAGACATGCCCAAAGGGCAAGACTGTCATCAGATAGAACAAAAAGGTAAAGGTGAAAAGGAATTATGATTAAAGTTAAACTGAGCAACTGGAAGTCTGATCACCAGATGGATGAGGCTTATAAAGCTCTGCGAACAAATATCCAGTTCTGCGGAGCAGATAAGAAAGTGATCGCACTTACCAGCTGTACTCCTAATGAGGGAAAGAGCAGTGTGGCATTTAATCTTGCTGCCTCTCTTGCTGAGAGCGGCAAATCAGTGCTTCTGATCGATGCCGATCTGCGTAAATCCGTTTTGATGGGACGTGTGACAGTAGACCAGGAGGTAATGGGACTTGCTCATTATCTTTCCAAGCAGGCCAAGCTTTCTGACGTGATCTGTGCCACTACACTTCCGAAGTTCCATATTATCTTCTCCGGTATCGTACCTCCGAACCCGGCAGAGCTTCTCGGAAACAGACTCTTCAAGGATATGATCCGCGTGGTAAGAGATGTTTATGATTACGTTATTGTAGATACACCGCCGCTTGGACTGATCATCGACAGTGCTATCATAGCAGATTCCTGCGACGGATCTGTAATCGTCGTTGAATCCGGTACTATCAGCTACCGTTTTGTACAGGAAGTAAGAGATCAGCTTGCCAAGAGCAACTGCCCGATCCTGGGAACCATCCTGAACAAGGTGGACTACAGCAAGGCCGGCAATTACGGTCACTATGGCAAGTATGGTAAATACGGCAAGTACGGTAAGTATGGTCCTACGGAGATTATGGTGAGAGCAGCAGTAAATAAAAAAACATTGACAACAGAAATGAGTGGGTTATTTTAATGAAGGGACTTTATGATATTCATTGTCATATCCTCCCCGGGGTGGATGACGGTGCAAGAAACATGGAAGAATCACTCTGGATGCTCAATAAGGAGTATCAGGAGGGCGTACGTCATGTGATCCTGACACCACATTTCCGGTACGATATGTTTGAGCCGCATATGAACATTGTGACAAGACAGTTTATGCAGCTGCGTAGAGCAGCCATGAATATTGGTGATGAAGGCATGAGACTTTATCTGGGCTGTGAACTCCATTCCAGTATGGATATGGTGGAATGCCTTAAGAAGGGACGGCGGCTTACCCTTGCAGGTTCCAGATATGTGCTTGTGGAATTCAGCAACGGAGATGAGAAAAATTATATTGAAGAACGGGTCAGAAGTCTTCTGATGAATGGTTTTATCCCGATCATCGCTCATGTGGAACGTTATAAGGCTACCCGGAACGATATTGGATTTTTGACAGAGCTGAAGGATATGGGAGCACATATCCAGGTCAACGCAGATACCATCAGCGGTCAGGACGGATTCGGGGCAAAAACCTTTGCACGGAAAGTCATGAAGCATGGGCTTCTGGATTTTGTCGGTTCTGACGGACACCGTAAGACGGAGCGTATCCCGGAGATCGGCAAATGTGTCGCCAAAATGGAAAAAACAATGGGGAGCGAATATGTAAAGAAGATCTTTATCAAAAATCCCCGGAAAATCACAGGGTAATGGAGAAAAGAAATGGAAAATCAGACTGTTAACAACAACGACGAAGTAGAGATCGATCTTGGTGAGGTATTTCACCTGTTACTGAGCAAGCTGGGTGTTATCATTTTATCCGGTATTGTTTTCTGCCTGGCAGCTGTTATGGGAACCATGCTTCTGATCACACCGAAGTATGAATCCACAACCAAGATCGTGGTACTGTCCAAGCAGGACAGCAGCACACTGACCAATCAGGATATCCAGACAAGTACATCACTGACCAAGGACTATGCGGAGCTGATCAAGAGCCGTACAGTTACTGAGGGTGTGATCGCACAGCTGAAACTGGATATGACACATGAGGAGCTTCTTAAGAAGCTTTCCGTAGATACACCAACGGATACACGAGTAGTATCCATCACAGTTACAGATACCGATCCTTATACAGCGGCACAGATCGCAAACGCAGTAAGAGATATTGCTTCCAAGCATATCCAGCAGGTTATGGATATCAAGGCAGTAAATGTGGTAGAGACAGCAAACATCCCGGATGAGCCGTCAAGCCCAAGCGTACCGAAAAACGGTGTGATCGGCGGACTTCTGGGTATCCTTCTGGCAGCAGCCGTTGTGCTCATCGTATATCTGACAAACGATACTGTAAAGACACCGGAAGACGTAGAGAAATATCTTGGATTAAGCGTACTTGGTACAATCCCATACTCTTCCAAAATGGGCAAGAAATCCAAAAAGAAAAAGAAACGTCACGCATAAAAATAACAACAACGGATCAAAGTGTTGGGAAAGGCCGGGAGCAGCAAAAATATGAAGAAATTTTTTGTGTTTTATTAGTGGTCATCTGCCTTGGTATGGGAGCCGGTGTAGTATACATGAAGAGCTCCGAGGATAATGAAGGACCGAAGATCACATTTGAAGAGGGAAAAGATACGAATTATACATCCGATATGACAGAAGAGGATCTTCTGAAGGATGTAAAGGCACAGGATGACAGAGATGGAGATGTTACAGAGTCTCTTACTGTAGAAACCATATATCCGAAGAATGACGGAAAACAGGTTTCTGTTATCTTTGTTGCAAAGGACAAAAACAACAATGTAACAAAAAAAGAATTTACCATGGAAGCTCAGGACGGCAGTGCCGAAAATCCGCAGCTGGGACTGATCGATAATGACGGTCTCACAGAGGACGGAGATTCCACAGATACCACAGAGCCTGCAGAAGAGACAGATATGCAGGATGGGACAGAAGCAGACAGCACAGATGCTGAAAGCGGAGATTCCGCAGAAGGAGAACTGACTCCGGAGGAACAGGCGCAGAAGACACAGGAAGACAAGATCGAGCAGCTTTCTCCGCAGGATCCAAAGATGTATCTGACTACATATTACGTAGAGGTACCGGTAGGAACTACGCTGGATAAATTAAGCTATGTAAAGGATATCCAGGATGATACAGAGTCAACCAGTGATCTTTTCAAAAGGATTCAGATCACCGGTGATGTAAATACAGCTGCACCGGGAACTTACGAGCTTACATATTATGTAGTAGACAACAGTGGAAACAGCTCCAACGGAGCCGTACTTACCATTGTTGTGAAATAAATATCATCCCCTCTCCAGGTGCCTGAGATACCGGAGAGGGGATAAAAGCAACAAAAAATGTAAGCGAGGGAAGGCGTAGAAAAGAATATGTATCAAAAAGAAAACAGCAGCTGGGTAAAACATGCCGATTTTACGATTTGCGATATGTTGTGTCTGCAGCTTGCGTTTGTACTTGCATACTGGATCCGAAACGGGATCGATCAGCCATACGAGACAGAGCTGTATCGAAATGTGGCAGTGGTGATGTTTCTTATCCAGCTGATGGTCACATTTTTTAATGAAAGCTTCAGCGGAGTTCTGCGAAGAGGAATGCTGGTGGAACTGAAGAAAACCTTTGAACAGTGTACACTGGTCTGTCTTCTGGTCCTGGCATATATGTTTCTTTTAAGAATTGGAAACAATTATTCCAGAATGATCCTGCTGATCACCTATGTACTTTATATCTGCTTCAGCTACTGCGGCAGACAGGCATTGAAGAAATTCCTGAAGGATCACAGATACGAAGAAAGCGAGAAGCGATCCCTGCTGATCGTTACAGTCAGTGAAAATGCAGACAATGTGGTGGAAACCATCCGCAAGAATAATTACGGAACCTATCATTTGGCAGGAATTGTTTTTATGGATTGTGACAAGAAGGGAGCATCCGTCTGTGGAGTACCGGTAGTAGCCGGGAGTGAGGATATGATCTCCTATATCCATAAGAACTGGATCGATGAAGTATTTTTTGCAGTGCCTAAGGAAATTCCGATCCCGGAGCAGATGATCAAGGATTGTTCTGCAATGGGAGTTGTTATCCATATGAGACTGGCAACCATGAAATCCCTTGGCAAGAACCAGGTGGTGGAGGAGCTTGGCGGATACACTGTGCTTTCCAGCAGTATCCACATTGTGACACCGCGCCAGATGTTTGTGAAACGAGCTATGGATATCGCAGGCGGTCTGGTAGGTTGTCTTTTTACAGGAATCGCAGCGATCTTTCTGGTTCCGGCCATTAAGATCAAATCTCCGGGTCCTGCATTTTTCTCACAGGTCCGCATGGGAAAGAACGGTCGTCCGTTCAAGATCTATAAATTCCGCTCCATGTATATGGATGCAGAAGAACGCAAAAAAGAACTGATGAAACAGAATAACATAAAAGATGGAATGATGTTCAAAATGGATGATGATCCACGAATCATCAAAGGAGTAGGACATTTTATCCGAAAGACATCCCTGGATGAATTTCCACAGTTCTGGAATATTCTGAAAGGAGATAGCGGTATAATAGGAACAACCAAGAAAAACCTTGATTTTGCAAGGGGTTCGCTGGCTTAGTCGAATTTTGTTATGATAATTTTTCTTTGTGTTGTGTCGATTGAGCGGGGAAACAAATATAAAAGAATGGTTTCTTGGATGCTTATTTTGACCCACACTATAAGCTGAAAAATTATGATAAGGAGGTTTGACCTAGCCTGCGAATGATCTTTTTAATAAGAACATTCACAGGCTAGTCGTCGTGTTATAGAACTTACCTGATAAAAACAAATAATTATGAGGAGTGTGTTGAAAATGGGAAGAAAATTATTAATTGTAGCCTCTAAAAGATATGGAGATTATGTAAAAGAGATAGCAGAGTCAATGGGTTGCTTTGAGGAAATCTCCTTTGTAGATAATGACAGAGAAGGAG
>ENA-OQHY01001193-OQHY01001193.1-human-gut-metagenome-genome-assembly--contig:-NODE-1193-length-11679-cov-2.482514_pt1 | contig 11679 bp, 15 predicted proteins | sample MGYA00242570_ERZ504733 | MGnify/ENA primary metagenome ERZ504733 (study PRJEB26092, sample SAMD00036219) | human gut metagenome | host: Homo sapiens | study: EMG produced TPA metagenomics assembly of...
ATGGTTTACGGTTGCCGGTATTCGGTGATATCCTGATGAAATGTGTATACCGCATGCGGCCATATGAGCTTGAGGAAGGTATCGTAAACCGCAAGCACAAGATCTGGGAGCAGCGCGTCATTGCCTTCGTAACAGGCAGCAGCGTAAGCCATGGTACCTTTAAGAAAATGTGCCGTGAAATGGTTCATGATTTTGATACCATCCCGATTTCCGATGATAAAAACCTCGTGTTGGTATTGTAGGTGAGATCCTTGTCAAGTTCCTTCCGGCAGCAAACAACCACCTTGCAGATCTTCTGGAAGCAGAAGGTGCAGAACCAGTTGTTCCGGATCTGATTGACTTTATCTGCTACTGCTTCTACAACCAGAACTTCAAGGTTGAGAAGCTTGGCTTCAAAAAATCCAAGGCTACCATTGCCAACTTAGGTCTTAAGGCTATTGACTGGCTGCGCAAAACTGCCAACGAAGCTCTTGAGCAGAGTCGTCACTTTACACCTGCAGCTGATATCCGTGACCTTGCAAAAATGGCTTCTCCGATCGTTTCTGCCGGAAACCAGACAGGTGAGGGATGGTTTCTGACAGGCGAAATGATGGAACTGATCCACGGCGGCGTTCCGAATATCGTCTGCATCCAGCCATTTGGCTGCCTGCCAAACCACATCGTAGGTAAGGGTGTTATCAAAGAAGTTCGCCGTGAACATCCGGAAGCAAACATCGTAGCCATCGACTATGACCCGGGTGCAAGTGAAGTAAACCAGCTGAACCGAATCAAACTGATGCTCTCCACTGCACAGAAGAATCTGCACAAGGATGATAAAAAGGAAGCGTAATAATACGCAGCAGACAAAAACTGTAAATTATAAATATTTAAGCTGCACGGCTGTTTTCAGGAATAACAGAAACAGCTGTGCAGCTTTTCTTATCTCATCAATCTTCGCAGGACGCTTTACACGGATTATCAAAGCTAGGATTAAAAGCATAGAAATTTTTTGCATCCAGCTGTTCCTGAACAGAACGAAGTGCCTCACCAAAACGCTGGAAATGCACAACTTCTCTTGCCCGAAGGAAACGGATCGGGTCAGCAACCTCCGGAATATTTCTTACCACACGGAGGATATTATCATAAGTGGAGCGTGCTTTCTGCTCTGCAGCAAGGTCTTCAAACAGATCCGTGATCGGATCACCCTTGCTCTGGAATTCACAGGCATTAAACGGCACTCCTCCTGCTGCCTGCGGCCATACTCCCACTGTATGGTCAATATAATACGGTCCAAGTCCGCTGTTCTCGATCTCTTCCATGGAAAGATTTCTGGTCAGCTGATGAACAATGGTGGATACCATTTCCAGATGCGCCAGTTCTTCTGTCGCAACATCATTAAGAACTGCTGCTGCCATCCGGTTCGGAGCAGTAAAACGCTGGGAAAGATAACGCATGGAAGCTCCTATTTCGCCATCCGGCCCGCCGTATTGGCTCATGATAAACTGGGCCAGCTTTGCGTTCGGAGTTTTAATGTTTACAGGATACTGAAGTCTTTTTTCATAATTCCACATAACTTATCTGCATCCTCCTTCCTGTTCCCATGGAAACGGCTGTTCCATCCACTGCCAGGATCTGAGACAGCTGTCGTTTGCTGTATCAACAGTCAGAGGCCCATGGAGTTCTGCATATTTTTTCAGAAGCTCATTTCTTCTGGCACTGAGTTCACTGAAATATTCCAGCGCCCGTTTTTCCCGCGGATGGGTATCCAGAAAAAGAAGAAGGTCATTAATAGCAAAGCTTACCTGATTGATGGACTGCAGAAGTTCTTTTTTTGAAGCACAATTTCCATTTCCAACCATTATCTGCGTCCTCCTCTCCTGCCACAAAACGGCTTGCAAAGCTCCGGAAAAATCGTTCCGACCTGAAGAGCCTTTTGAAGTTCAAAGGTAGGTGCAAACTCCTGGCATGGTACATAAGCCATGGCCGGAACCAGATGCTTCAGATGAGAATACATTTCCTGAGACGGTTTGATTCCCGGCATTTTGCAGCTGCAGCCTTCTTTCTGATCTTTCTGATTATTCATGCAGCTGCTGTTCTGTCTGCTGCAGTTTTGCATATCTGAAGATGAACGATCATTGCGGGGAAAAGACGTATTGTTCATTCCGCATGTATAATTATACGGTCTGACCCCCGAACGATTCATCTGAAATCGATCCATAAGCGAATTCCTTTCATTCATGATCACGGTATATTTTATGATATTTTTTCCAACATGTGAAAACTCCTTCCTCTTCTTTTTCAAAAAACATTCTTTCCTTCATAAATCTCTATGTTTCTATCATTTTTTTCAATAAATAGTAGAAAATATTACTGTTTAAAAATCCTGGTTACAGTGCTATAATATCCTTGCCTATTTTTACACTGATAGGCACTTTTACTTATGATTGTAGCCCTAGCCGGCTATTGAAGGAGGAAATTATGCAGGTAATTATTGTAGGCTGCGGCAAAGTTGGCAGAAACCTTGCAGAGCAGCTTCAGGCAGAGGATATTGATATTACTCTGGTCGACATTGTCGCCGATAAGATCAATGATCTCTGTGAAAATATCGACGTATGGGAATCGTCGGTAATGGTGCCAGCATCAATACTTTAATGGAGCAGGCGTTGACACTGCGGATATCCTGATCGCAGTAACTGCATCTGACGAACTGAACCTTCTCTGCTGCCTGATCGCACAGAAGGCCAACCACTGTCAGACTATCGCCCGTGTCCGAAACCCAATTTATGGAAAAGAAATCGGCTTCATCAAAGAACGTCTTGGCGTTACCATGATCATTAACCCGGAGCTTGCCGCTGCACAGGAAATCTCACGACTTCTCCGTTTTCCATCAGCAATCAAGATCGATACCTTTGCACGTGGCCGTGTAGAACTTCTTAAATTCAAAGTTCTTCCGGAATTTAAACTGGACGGAATGAGCGTATCCCAGGTCTCTGACACTTTCCGCAGCGATATCCTTGTCTGCGCTATCGAGAGTCCTGACAATGTATCCATTCCCGGCGGTGATCACATCATCCACAACGGTGATATGGTTTCCATCCTGGCTTCCCCGCTGAATGCAGCAAGCTTTTTCCGCAAGATCGGACTTAAGACCAATCAGGTCAAGAACTGCATCATCGTAGGTGGTGGAACCATTTCCTTTTATCTTGCCCGCGCTCTTCTTGACATGAAGATCAGTGTCAAGATCATCGAGCAGAACAAAGAACGCTGTGAGCATTTAAGCGAGCTGCTTCCTGATGCAACCATTATCAACGGTGACGGAACGAACCGTTCTCTTCTTCTTGAAGAAGGACTTACAGAATCCGAATCTTTTGTTACCCTTACCAATCTGGATGAGGAGAATGTTTTCCTTGCCCTTTTTGCCAAAAGTATCTCCGATGCCAAACTGATTGCCAAGGTCAACCGTCTGGAATTCGATGATGTCATTGATACGCTTGATATCGGAAGCATTATTTATCCCAAGAACATCACCGCTGATTATATCCTGCAGTATGTCCGTGCCGCACAAAACAGTATCGGAAGCAATGTGGAAACTCTTTATCATATACTGGACGGCAACGCAGAAGCCCTGGAATTCGCCATTCGCGAAGAATCCCAGGTGACAGATATTCCTCTTGCAGACCTGAATCTCCGCAAAAATCTTCTGGTCGGCTGCCTTAACCGTAACGGCCATATCCGCATCCCCCGTGGTCAGGATACCATTCAGGTCGGTGACACTGTTATCATTGTTACTACACACAAAGGCCTCCGTGACATCACAGACATTCTTGCATAGAAAAGGTACCGAAAAATGAATTATTCGATTATTGTTTATATACTGGGATGGATCATGAACGTAGAAGCTGTATGTATGCTGGTTCCCGGAATCACAGCTCTGATCTACCGTGAAAAAGCCGGCATTGCTTTTCTGATCACAATACTGGCATGCTTGGCTGTCGGCGTTCCACTGGTCAGCCGCAAACCCACAAAAAGCTTTTTATGCACGTGAGGGTCTTGTGACAACAGCACTCAGCTGGATCGTCCTCAGTATTGTAGGTGCTGTGCCTTTTGTGCTCAGCAAAGCTATACCCAACCCTATTGATGCTTTTTTTGAGATTGTTTCCGGATTTACCACGACCGGTTCCAGTATTCTCTCCGATCCTTCACAGATGCCTTACTGTATTAATATCTGGAGGTGTTTTTCCCACTGGATCGGTGGTATGGGAGTTCTGGTATTTATCCTGACACTGTTGCCGCTGGCAGGCGGTTATCACATGAACCTTATGAAAGCAGAGAGCCCAGGTCCTTCTGTAGGTAAGTTGCTGCCGAAAGTTCAGGCGACTGCAAAAATTCTCTACAAGATTTACATTGCCCTGACTGTTGTTCTGATCATACTTCTGCTTCTTGGTGGCATACCTCTTTATGACAGTCTCTGTGCAGCCTTTGGTACTGCCGGAACCGGCGGCTTTGGCATCAAACCAGACAGTATGGGAAGCTACAGCTTATATATACAGATCGTAATCACAGTATTTATGATTCTGTTCGGAGTTAACTTCAATGTCTACTTCCTGCTCCTTACAAAAAAGTTTTCACAGGCACTGAAATCCGAAGAAGTTCGCTGTTATTTTATTGTTATCATCGTTTCCGCACTGATGATCACTTTCAATGTGCGTCATCTATTCAACAATGTATGGGAAGCACTTCAACAGAGCTTTTTCCAGGTGGGTTCCATTATCACTACTACCGGTTATGCTACCACGGATTATAACCAGTGGCCCGCGGTATCAAGGACGATCCTGGTGCTGCTTACATTCTGCGGAGCATGTGCAGGCAGTACAGGTGGCGGAATCAAGATCTCCCGTCTTCTGCTTCTTGCAAAATCCGTTCGTAAAGAACTGCATCTTTATCTGCACCCCAATGCAGTAAAAAAGATCAAGATGGACGGCAAGGCAGTTTCCCATGAAGTTATGCGTGCTACCAACATTTATATGATCGTATATCTCATGCTTATGGCCGTGTCCATTTTTATCATCAGTTTTGATGAGTTTGACCTTGTGACCAACTTTACAGCAGTTGCAACAACATTGAATAACGTAGGTCCTGGTCTTTCCCTGATCGGTCCTACCGGAAACTTCGGGATTTTTTCTCCGCTGTCCAAACTTGTACTTTCTTTTGATATGCTTGCAGGACGACTGGAGCTGTTCCCCATTTTAATCCTTTTCCTTCGGGAAACATGGAAGAAATTCTGATAGTGAAAAGCCATGTAAAACAGAGTTTAAAATTCTCTGTTTTACATGGCTTTTATCTTTCAGCGTCATATTCTGTATGTTTTGTGTCATAATCCGCACTTTTTCACATTTTTTTCAAATGATATTCACATTTTCTTCACATTTATCCTGTATATTATTAGCCATAGAAGGCGATGAGCTTTCTATAAATATTTTTCTTTTTCATACGCGCCGGTACGAAAGTACCGGCCTCCTTCCATTTATGGGATATTTTTTTCTACTCCCTCGTAATCGAAATCAGGAATAAAACTTTCCGAAGCTGTTTTCTCCTTCCTGGATGAATCCGTTTTTTTATTCCCATATCTACTGCAGCATCCAGAACTTTTTCGTATTCTCTTTTTGTTACTTTTCTGTTTAATTCCTTACAGGTATCGAATATACGGACTGGTGTGTACTGGTTCATGATGCTGATATAAATATTGTCACCATAAGTTTCGTGAAGGTATTTCAGTACTTTTACGGAATTTCTTGTATGTCCCGGCAGAATCAGATGGCGGACTATGGTTCCCTTTCGGATAATAGCCATCCTCACCGAATTCACATTTACCAGTCTGACGCACCATTTCCCCAATAGCTGCTTTCGCTGTTTCCGGGTAATCGGCCGCATGGGAGAACTTTTGCGCAAGCTCTGATTCCATATATTTCATGTCAGGAAGATATACATCCACATACCCTTCCAGAAGTTCTAATATCTCAATCTTTTCATATCCGCTGGAATTATATACTACCGGCAGATCCATCCCTTTCTCTCCGGCCATGTCAAGAGCTGTATGATCTGCGGTACATAATGTGTACCTGTTACAAGATTGATATTGGCAGCACCTTTTTCCTTCAGTTCCAGGAATATCTCACTCAGCCGCTCCACTGTTACCGGAAGTCCTCTGCTTCCAATGGCAATATCATGATTCTGGCAGAAGCAGCACCGAAGTCCACATCCTGAGAAGAAAACCGCACCAGAACCTTTTTTTCCTGAAATGCAGGGTTCTTCCCACATATGAAGGGCTGCTCTTGCAAGATAGATTGTGCTGTCCACACCACAGAAACCTGTTTTCCCACTGTTTCTGTCTGCTTTGCAGTTTCTTGGACAGAGGGTGCAGGCAGACAAGCTCGCTACTGAATTTTTTATGGACGTTGTTTTTATTTTATTTGTTAATTCTTTTGTTATTTTTCTGTTATCCAAAGTCAATTTAATATCTCCTGTTTACTATATCAACACAATTTTTCTATAGTTTATCACACTGCTTCCGGTATTCTCAAGTGATCAAAATCTATTTCATTACTGTTCCCTTCATGGCCAACAGCATACTTCACGATCATCCCCAAAATGCCCCGCAAAATATGGCCAGTGAACAATATCCCCTTATTTACACTCCATTCCCATTATAGTACAATAACAGTATTCACGGAAATTATCGGAATTTCATGAAATCTTAAGATTTTTACCCCTTTCGTCTTAATTTGGCGCTGCTATTCTAACATCATCAGGGAGGTACAAAAAAGTGGCTAATATACTTGTTTGCGATGACGATAAAGCATCGTGGAAGCAATCGAAATCTATCTCACACAGGAAGGCTATCACATTCTGAAAGCCTATGACGGCCAGGAGGCACTGGATATTCTGAACACGGAAATGATAGATCTTCTTATTATCGACATCATGATGCCCCGCTTGACGCATCCGGGCAACTGTAAAAATCCGTGAGAGCAATCCGCTTCCGATCATCATCCTGTCTGCAAAATCCGAAGATACCGACAAGATCCTCGGACTCAACATCGGTGCAGACGACTATATCACAAAACCATTCAATCCTCTGGAACTCATCGCCAGAGTGAAATCCCAGCTGCGGCGCTACACACAGCTTGGTGCTGCAGCACCGGCTCCATCGGAGCACATCTACACAACAGGAGGTCTCACAGTAAACGACGACAAAAAAGAGATTCTGGTAGACGGCGAACCGGTACGCCTGACACCTATTGAATACAACATTCTCCTTCTTCTCATGAAAAACCAGGGACGCGTTTTTTCCACCACGCAGATCTATGAGAGCATCTGGAATGAAGACGCTCTGGCTGCGGACAATACCGTTGCCGTCCATGTCCGACACATTCGTGAAAAGATCGAGATCAATCCCAGGGAACCACGTTATCTGAAAGTTGTCTGGGGCTTAGGCTACAAAATTGAAAAACTTAGCCGGTAGGTTCGCCGGCACATGAAGGCTTTATACTTCAGAAAGGGGTATTATGAACACACCTGAACATACAAAGCACAGCAGCTCTTTTTCGCGCGTTCTCGCACTTATTCTTGGTCTTTTCCTACCACTGATCATAGTCTTTTCAGGCATACTGACGATTCAAGCAGGAATCCACATGGGCTCCCTCAATGACCTGAAAACAAAAGATTATTTCCAGTCTTCAACATTTTATGATGATTTTTATTCAAAAGCTTCTGATATTTTGTGTGGTATCTCTGCACAGGAAATTCTGAATACAACAAACGAAAACGCCTGTATCGACCTCGGCGAACTTTATAACGGGGATACGCTCACCTTTAAAAACACCTCCGGTCTCGCCTATTCTTTCAAAGAGCTCAGGGAGTGGAGCTTACAGGATATTCATTACAGTGATGACTGGATCGTTCTGAGTCTTACCACACCGGAAAAAGAGACCAAATATATGTACTACTCAGATTTTGTAAAAGCCCTGAATACCGGCTCTCTGCAATTAAATGCAGCTTCCGGGGCTCTGAAAGCTGAGGAAATCTCCCAGGACGAGTGGACAGACCGAATTCTTTCCTCCCTGAAATCAGAATACGCTGATTACGGCATTGCATCACAGGAGCCTCTGAAAAATATCACAGATAAAAACGGAAATATAGTCTACACAGATGTTGCAAATGCACTTACTCCGGTTTTTGAGATTCACTGTGCCCCTGAAGGCTATGACAGCTCCTTGACTATATGAATTCAACCTCAGCAAAAACCCGGAATTTTAAAGGTACTCTCACCGATGCTTTGGAACAGCTGGATAATGTGCGGGAGCTTTTTTCCGACTGGACATCATCTTCCCAGACATTAGATTCGTACAGCAGCAATAAATCCAACATTCGTTATGCCTATACCAATAACACCACCAAAGAAATTTATACAAATACAGATGCAGCATATTCGTCCGACCTGACCGGAATTTCCGGTTTTTCCAACAAGAAACCATATGTTCAGCTCAATGTCAATGACACTGCTGCAAACGAAAAAGATGCACAGAACGGTCTTACAAATCTGAATATTTCCGATAATGCAAGTCATTCTGTTGCCGAATGGATAAGCCTTCTCAGAACCTCCACATATGATGATAATTGCAGTTTCCTGGCCTGGATCGACGATACCAGCCTTCCTGTAGATGATTCCATCCGGACTGCACAGCAAAATTTCCGGTATTGCCGGACAGCTTTTATCCCGGCAGCTGTAGTTTGTATATTTAGTGTCCTGCTCTTTCTCATAGATTTCATCTGGCTTACTGTCCATACCGGCAGAAAAGGTTCTGCTGACGGCAGTTCAGAAACACACCTGAACGCTTTTGACAAAATCTATACGGAAATAGCAGCAGGACTTGTATGTATTCCGGCTCTTGGTGTATTCATCACAGGAATGAATCTCCTGTACAGCACATATAACGAAATTGTCTCCGCCATCATTGCAGGCTGATTGTTTTCCTGATCTCCTGCCTGTTCTGGATCGGTTACTTAAGTCTGGTACGGCGTATCAAGGCCCGCACTCTCTGGAAAAACAGTTTCTTACGAAAATGCCTGCATTTTCTTGGACTGGGCTTTCATAAAACCGGTGATCTGATCCTGTTTTTTTCCAGAAATACGATCAGCAGGATCCGCATGGTACTGGGGCTTGGAGTATTTCTTTTTCTTGAATTTTTCCTCAGTGTCATGATTCCTGCATCTGATGGATGGTTTCTGATATTTTTTCTGCTTTTCGCACTGGATCTGGGAGCTTTCTTCTGGATGTACAAAGTTGCACTTGGACGGGAACTTCTCCTTGACGGACTGAAACGGATCACGGACGGCGAACTTTCCTACAAGATTCCGGAAGAAATCTTCGCGGTGATCAGAAAGAAATGGCCCGATATATCAATCGTATCGGCAAAGGTCTCGATGCAGCCGTGGAAAAAAGCCTCAAAGATGAGCGTATGAAAACAGAGCTGATCACCAATGTTTCCCACGACCTGAAAACGCCGCTGACTTCCATCATCAATTATGTGGATCTTCTGAAAAGAAAAAATTTCACTGATCCGGAAGTTCTCAATTATCTTGAAATTCTGGATTCCAAGGCACATCGCCTGAAAAGTCTGACTGAGGATGTTGTAGAAGCTTCCAAAGCAAGCACCGGCAACCTTTCCCTGGAAATGGCTGATCTGGATTTTATAGAAATGCTTTATCAGGTAATGGGCGAATTCGAAGAACGTTTTTCAGAACATCATCTGATGCTGATGACCCATTTCCCGGACTCTCCTGCCATAATTTATGCAGACGGACGGAGAATGTGGCGCATCCTTGAAAATCTTTTTGGTAATATTCTGAAATATGCCATGGAAAACACCCGTGTCTATGCGGAGGTACTTCTTCAAAACAATATGGTTATCTTCACGCTGAAAAATATTTCTGCACAGCCATTAAACATTCCTGCTGAAGAACTGACCGAACGTTTCATCCGCGGCGATGTTGCCAGAAATACCGAAGGAAGCGGACTCGGCCTTTCCATTGCCCAGAGCCTTACTGAGCTTCAGGGAGGAAAATTTGAGCTTTATCTGGACGGAGACCTTTTTAAAGTATGCCTGAAATTCCCCATGAAAAAGAAATCAGAGCCAACATCATCTGATATGCTTATCAAATCAGAACAGCCTGAAAAACAGGACCTGAACATATGACGGAAATTCCTGTACAGCACTCTGCGAATCCAGATAAAAATAATCTGAACTCAAATATCTGAAAATTGCAAAACAGCAGCTGGGGATCATATCCCAGCTGCTATCTTTATACTTCGTTGCTGATCCCTCGGGTCAGCAACCATGTCTCCTGCTTATATTCTTATCTCATGATGTTTTCAAACCTTGATCATGATCTCTCTGTCTGTACGGTTATACTTATAATATCGCACTCCTGCTGCATCCAACATCTTCTTGGAGGCGATCACAGACGGAGTATCTGCATATTTATCACAGTCGTACACGATCGTCTTGATCCCTGCCTGAATAATCGCCTTGGCACATTCATTGCAGGGGAACAATGATACATAAAGCTTGGCACCTTCCAGGCTTCCGCCTCTGTAATTCAGGATAGCATTCAGCTCACTATGTGTCACATAGAGATATTTGGTATCCAACGGATCTCCCTCTCTTCCCCAGGGAAACTCATCATCTGAACATCCCTGGGGAAATCCATTGTACCCCATAGACAAGATTTTGTTATCCTCACTTACGATACAGGCACCAACCTGCGAATGTGGGTCTTTGGAACGCATACCGGAAAGCATGGCAACTCCCATAAAATACTCATCCCAGGAAAGATACCCCTGCCGTTTCTGTCCCTTTTTCTCCATACGGCAATCCTCTTTTCTTTAATCCTCGATCATATTGATTCTTCTGATATGACGCTCATCATTGGAAAACGGTGTATCCAGGAAAGTATCTACAATCTTCAGTGCAAGTCCAGGACCTACCACGCGTCCCCCCATAGCCAGAATATTGGCATTATTATGAAGTCTTGTAGCTTCTGCTGTAAAGCAGTCTGTGCAAAGTGCTGCGCGGATTCCTTTGAATTTATTGGCTGTGATGGAAATTCCGATTCCTGTTCCGCAGATCAGTATTCCATTCTCACATTCTCCGCTCTGAACAGCCTGTGCAACTTTTTTCCGTATACCGGATAATCTACGGATTCCGGTCCGTTGCATCCGAAATCCCTGTACTCAAGGCCTCTCTCTTCCAGATGTTTCTTAACCTCCTGCATCAGCTCATATCCGCCGTGATCACATCCCAGTGCTATCATTTTCTTCTTCCTCCTGTACATTAATAATTTTATGACCTGCCGCTTTCAGTAAGCGTTCATGATCGCCTGTCCCATTCTTGGTGTAAAAAATGCCTCTGAGTAAATGGCACTTACATTACAGCTGTCAAAATCACGCAGCACCTCATAGAGATGGTGCGCAATGGTTTCCTCCTGTTCGCGGCTTCCGATGCTCTTGATAATACCGTGGGAATATCTGCCTTTCGTCTCATCCGTTGCAATGATCCCCACTTTCTGTCCCTTCTCCTCCGCTTCTTTCGCCCTCTTTTCTATCTCAGCGATTACCTGCTCTGTCGGACCTTCTACAAT
>ENA-OQHY01001195-OQHY01001195.1-human-gut-metagenome-genome-assembly--contig:-NODE-1195-length-11655-cov-4.431124_pt1 | contig 11655 bp, 14 predicted proteins | sample MGYA00242570_ERZ504733 | MGnify/ENA primary metagenome ERZ504733 (study PRJEB26092, sample SAMD00036219) | human gut metagenome | host: Homo sapiens | study: EMG produced TPA metagenomics assembly of...
CTTTTCTTGTCGGATTGTCAGGGGCGGTAATTTCCGTACCGTAATCCTGAGTAATGGGTGCAATCTCACTTCCGCCGTTGGTATCAAAGGCTATTGTATACTGATTAATTTCCATTGTGCTTTAACCGTTATATTCTCCGCCGGCATGGTTTCGGGGATTTCCTTATCCCACCCCTTAAAGGTATAACCCTCTCTTGTCAGGGTCGGAGCGGTAATCGGTGTGCCGTAATCCTGCGTTATGGTAATATCCGCTTTGCCGTTTTCGGGCTTGACTGTGACGGTATATTGATTGATTTCCCACTTCGCCCAATACTCTTTATTACCTGTTTCTGCACCGCCGATTGCCGTAACAGGAGAGCCAGTCAGATTTTCGTTGTCATACCAGCCCTTGAACGTGTGGCCTGTATAGGTCATATCGTCCGCCGCCGGGAGTGTTGCACCCACGCCGTAGGTGTATCCGGTGACATTGCCGTTGTTGATCGTGCCGCCGTTCGTATTCAAGGTTACGGCGTAGGTCGGGGCTGTCCACTGCACCGTCAGTTCCGTCACATCAGAAGGAACACTACCGCCGGGTTCGTAGGAATTGCCATTGCCGTCAAGCCACATAAAATAATTATCGGTATCTCCGTCCGGGCGGGTCATGCCGTCGGACTCAGGCGCGGCAAAGCTCTCGCTGCTTTTCACAATGATTTGAATATCCTCGGAGCTGCCGCCGAGCGTTCCGCCGCCAAGGTCAAGGGTAACGGCTTTCAGCCCGTCAGAGCAGTGTGTCAGAGTTCAGGACTTCAAGGACGGGGCGGAAGCCGAAGGTCGAGTAAGAAGTATTGTAGCTGGTCCAGAAACGGGCCGAACGTTTCCACCCGCGAACCGCACGGAACGACGCCGAAATTCTTATAGTAGTATCTTGTCCACACGAAAGCATCTCCCTCCAGTTTTTGATATATCCGTCGTCCTTATCCAGTATCTTATCCCATTCGTTGCTTTTGGGCGTGCCGCGTTCTGAATCACCTGAGCCTGTATAACTACTTCCCACAGACGGCGCACGCAGCGTATAGTCCACGCCGCCTGCGGCATAGTCCTTGCCGAAAATCAGACCTGCGGTATTCAGGTCATCCCAGCTTACCGTATGCGTTACGGCATAGTCCGCAATGAATAGGCTGTGGGGATATTTATTCTTCTGAACATACTCCTCGGTGGTTGCCGTTTCCGATGTGAGCCTATAAGCGTTGACCGTACCCACATAGGTAAAAGGCACATAATGCAGGGTGCTGTCCGGTAGATTGCTGTTTACCGTTCCGGGAATATCCATTGCCGAAAGGTCAAAATAGTATCTGCCGCCGGGGGCGAGGGTAAACTGTTCGTCAGGCTGACTTTCCACCGTCAGCGTGACATCCGCAAAAGCACTTGCAAGGTCGGTCTTGCAGTCACCGTTATAATGCTCGCTGAATACCTTCATGGTATAGTCGCCCGGTGCAATGTCAGACGGGATTTTGATTTCAACCGTTCCGCTTTCGGTAGTAGGTTGTGCTACTCTGCCGTAATACTGTGCGCCGTTGTTATCCGCCAGGATGACAGAGATATATTCATTTTTCCCTGTGGTCGCCCCTTTGTAATTCAGCGTAACGGTATCGTCGGGGGCGGCGCTGACAGCTTTTTCCGTTACGGCAAAATTGCGTCTACTATCTAAAAGCGTCAGCTTCCATTCGTTTCCGCTGTATTTGGAAACTTCGGTCAATCCTCCGTCAGGCTTTCCGCCCACAGCGGCAGATGCAAAAAGGACAGAGTTCATATTTAAGTTAAAAGCGGGACGAACAGTCCGATAATTATTGAAAATGAGGACAGAGTACCCAGAGTATTGGACAGAACCCTCACTACGCACGACGGCGAGATGATATTTATCGGAGCCGGGGGAGCGCAGCCACCAACCGGTTGTCACCCAATTCGGATGTGCAGGATCCAAGGCACGCAGATCGTTGTTTACAGCAATAGCCTCTTTTGCGGAAAGTGGCCAGAATACAGCGTTATCCACCTGCCCTCCCGCTACACAGTCGGTATTCTCTCCGTCGTAACTTCCGCTTGTCAGCGTCCGTTTCTTTACGGCAGCATTTTCTTCTGTCGTCAGCTTTGCTGCAAGCGCATCTATCGCGGTTTTCAAATTACTCGGTGCGTATTCGTTGTTTAATATGGTATCGACAAATGGTATAACTCCCATAGCGCCTGCCGCAAGCAGGGTAATATCCCCCTGTGAGCTTGTAACACCGCTTCCGTCATAACCGATAACTCGCCATGCAGCGGGATTATTTTCATGGTTTTGCCCGAAATACACAGTCGGTGCGGTCGCTGTGTTTACATTTTTACTTAACACACTTAGTGCATCTGCACCAAGCTGTATCGCAGCAGAGCCTCTGTCCCAACCTCCTCGGCGAATACGCTTATCGGTGTAAAGCAGAGCGTCATGCATAAAGTCAGCAGGATACTAAGTATTCGTTTTTTCATTTTTCGCCACCTCCGTTATATAATTTTAATCAAGAGCAGTTATTGTAATAGTACCTCTGAAGCCACCGAGATAAGTATTGTATGCCGAATTTTCAAACCACAACTGCAATGTAATGTCTTTATTTGACGCATCATACATTCTGTTGAAATTAAAGGAATGTTGATCATTGGTATACGGTATTTTTGCCCCGTCCCTTTTTATTCGTGTAAGCTCCCTGCACAGATCGTCATCATAACCGTCTGTCATCTGAATAGAGTAATTGCCGCTTTTGTTAGCTTCGTTTGAACCGACTTCGAGAGAACCGCTTAAGCAGACATTGTAAATATGTCCTTTTTTGAGTGTAATATTATTCATGTAGGATGAAATCAAGCCGCCCTTGTTTATTTTTTGGTAGACAGTAATATTGGCACGACTGTTATTCTTCAGTACTACTTTAATCGGAGAGGCCGCCTCTCCGTAAAAATATCCCGAACAGCTGCCGTTCTGACCTGCATCGCCTTTGTCGCCTTTATCTCCTTTGTCACCCTTTTCGCCTTTTTCACCGATGTCTCCTTTGTCTCCTTTTTCACCGTCAACTCCTGTGGCTTTCACTCCCGTATCGGTCGTTCCAATCCACCAGTTGCCGTTTTCTCCGATGAACGGGGTATTTCCGTCTTTGCCGTCAGCGCCGTTTTGTCCGTTTGTTCCGTCCTTACCATCAGCACCGTCTTTGCCGTCAACACCGTCTTTGCCGTCAACACCGTCTTTGCCGTCAACACCGTCTTTACCGTTTATACCGTCCTTACCGTCTGCGCCGTCAAGACCTTTCAAAATTGAAAGATCGTAAAGGTTAAGCCATATTTCATCGCCGACATAACGCCACTGTAGGTTATTTTCATTTACACGGAACTCAGGTGTTTTTCCGTTTGCTCCGTCCTTACCGTTCTCTCCGGCATCTCCTTTATCTCCCTTGTCGCCTTTTTCACCGTCAACACCTGCGGCTTTTACGCCAATGTCGGTCACTCCGAGCCACCAGTTGCCGTTTTCACCGATGAACGGCGTATCACCGTTTTTGCCGTCAATACCATCGACACCGTTCTTTCCGTCGATTCCGTCTTTTCCGTCAAGACTTCAAATTTGAAAGATTGTAAAGATTTAACCATATTTCTTCACTAACATAACGCCATTGAAGATTGTTTTCATTTACACGGAACTCCGGTGTTTTTCCGTTTGCTCCGTCTTTACCGTTCTGCCCTGTGGGTCCTTTTATATCGGAAATGGCAACAAGGTTTTGCCAGTCTTCTCCCTCATAGCGCCACTGTATATATTCTGTTGTTCTTTGTACCTCTATGTTTTTGCCGTCAAGACCGTCTTTACCGTCAGTGCCGTTTTTTCCGTCAAGACCGTTTATTCCGTCAACACCGTCTTTGCCGTCAAGACCGTTCTTTCCGTCAGTACCGTTTTTTCCGTCAGTACCTCTGAGCGTGTTAAGAGCTACAAGATCGTGCCATTCCTCTTCGGCGGTATCTCTCCATTGGATTGCTGTGCCGTTGTTTCGCACCTCCGGCAACAGGGTTTTGCTGTTTTCCGCCTTGCTGCATACGGCAGCAAATGCAATGCAAAGTACGATACAAAGCACAAGACAGAGTGCGGTGGTAATACAGTATATTCGTTTTTTCATTTGTCATTGCCTCCTCTCAAATATTGTGAACGGTATTTATCAGTAAACAGGGCAACACCCTGTTTTAAGACCTCCATTTGGGTTTTTAAATAATATTCATCCTCAAACATAGCATAGTGTACACAGGCACGGACAAATATAAAAATGAGCGGTGTAATCACCGTGTACGGAATGCCGATTTTCGGCTCAAGCCGCTTTGCATACTCGGTATAGCGCTCATTTACCCCCTCAAAGAATTTCTTGCCGTGCTCAATATATTTCGGATGGGTATAGACCTGATACATCAGCCGATATTTCTTGCCGTGCTTCTTTGCGGTCCAGTACGGAACCTCTTTCACAAATCGAACAACATCCTTCGGGTCGGTGGGAGCTTTTTCCATAAAATCATCCTCGACCTTTTCCATACAGTATGCAGTTGATTCAATAATCAGTTCATCAACACTGTTGAAATAGGAATACAGATTTCCCGTTGTACAGCCACACGCTGCCGCCAAAGCCTTGATGCCCGTACCGGTCAATCCGTTTTCAGCATAGCATTCAAAGCATTTTTCCATCATTTCACGCTTACGCTCGTTGTGCTGTTCCTCTGTTGTTCTCATAAAGTTCGCTTCCTTTTGATAACTAATCGATTAATTAATTATAGTATAGCACAGAGCTACGGTAATTTCAACAATTAACTAAGAAAAAATCGCAAAATATTAAATTTTTATCGCATCTGTCGGAAACTTTACTGCTATTGCAGTACCCTTTTCCGAACTTTCTTCCACACGAACTTTACCATTGTGCAGTGCAACGATTTCCCACACCAAAGAAAGTCCCAATCCAACTCCGCCGTATTCTCTGCTTCGGGATTTATCTACACGAAAGAAGGGCTGAAAAATACTTTCTCTGTATTGTTCGGGGATGCCGTAGCCGGTATCCGCAACCGTAATAACAAGCTGATTGTCTTCGTGCGTTACGGTAATATTCACTGTACCGTCAAAACGGTTGTAGCGTATAGCGTTTTCGGTCAGATTATATAACAAACGGTAAATCAGCGTGTCACTGCCTGTCATAACAGCGTCGCCCGTGCTTTCAAGTGTAACATTGTTCTTCTCTGCAAGTGGTGCAAGGTCAGTGAAAATCTCTTCTACCATAGGACCTATCTCTATGCGGTCAGCACACGATACTGTCCGCAGCTCGCTCATTTCCAACAGGGTTTTTGTCATTTGCGTCATTCGTTCGGTCTGCTCACGCAACAATCGGAGAAACTCCGCCGTTTCAGGCGATACCTCGGGATGCTCTGCCGAAAAAAGTTCAAGCTGTGCCTGCATAAGCGAAAGCGGCGTACGCAACTCGTGTGCGGCGTTTCCCGTGAACTGTCGTTGAGCGGTAAATCCCTCATCAAGACGGTCAAGCATCAGATTGAACGACTTGACAAACTGTCTCAGTTCAGGCGGAACCTCTTCGGTTATCTTCATATCCGTCAAATTGTTAGGTTGAACCTTTTCAACCCGAGCGGTAAAAGTACGCAGAGGCTTCAGCGCATGCCCGCTTAAAAAATACGCAAGCACACCGCCTAACAATGTTGCCGCCGCCGTAATATACCAATTGGTAGCGATAAAGGATTCCTGTGCTCCGTTAATTACAATAGTCAATTCACGATCAAGCTTTTTGTGTTCGGGATCGAAAAAGTCAGGTTCTCCTTTGTCCGTATCACCGTAACCTGTAACATAAGAGCCTATGGAATCCATATAATGCTGCCGGAATAGCCGATAAGAACATTCATAAAAATGCAGGTAGCTCCGATAAGAAGTGCTGTCATCAGAGTTATGCGCCATTGCAAGGATAGCTTTTTCATACTTTTTCTTCCTCCATAACATATCCTTCACCAATGCGATTGCGAATCGGGTCATAGCCGAGTGCCGCACGCAGTTTCTTTCGTAATGCAGAAATATGTACTCTTATTGAATTGCTGAAATTGTCAACACTGTTATCCCAAACATGGTCGAGCAGTTCTTCCTGACTGACGGGGCGACCTTGATTAAGAAGTAAATATTCAAGTATTCCGATTTCTTTTCGGGTAAGTGACAGCTCCTGACCGTCAGCAACAGCAACACGGGCTTTGGTGTCAAAAGCAACCTTTCCACAGTTCAAAACAACATTGTTTTGTGTAAACCGCCGGCGAGTCAGACTGCGTATTCTTGCCTCAAGCTCCTCCAAATGAAAAGGCTTTGTCAGGTAATCGTTTGCTCCGGCATCCAGTCCTCCACCTTGTCGGCAACTTCACAGCGTGCCGAAAGAATTAACACTCCGGTATCTCTGTCGGTTTGTCGCAGAGTTCGCAGCACCGTCATCCCGTCTGCACCGGGTAAATTCAGATCAAGTAAAACAAGATCGTACTTTTCTATTCCGAGCAACTCATTTGCTTTGTTTCCGTCATAACAAAAATCAACGCTGTATGCCAATCTTTTAAGGCTGCGAACAATTGTCTCGCACAGCGCACGCTCGTCTTCAATTACTAAAATACGCATAGAAACTCTCCTTGTTGTGTTTTCATATTTCTTTGATAATTTAATTATATCATTATATCGCTCAGACATAAAGTTTTTGTTAAGTTCTCGTTCTTAACAGGGATTTTACATCCTCTGTGCTACAATGAGAGCACAAAAGAAAGGAGTGACCGAATTGACTCGAAAGAAAAAAGCCGTATTTCAGATCGTACTGATTATCTGCGGAATTATGATGCTGTGTTACGGAGCTCTGCGTGGAGAGGCAGAAACCGTGTTAAGCAAGGCAATCCGGCTGTGTTTGGAGTGTGTGGGAATTGGATAACAAAGAACCGAAGAAAAAAAGAGGCGGTGTATCGCAGTTTCTCTCACGCTTTCGATGGCTTATTCAAGCAGGAGCAACTTTGCTGAGTAATATTCATCTGCCGAATTTATTGAAGGCAGAATTTATCAAGGCAACGGAAAGGCTGTTTGCGTTCCGGGACTGAATTGCTATTCCTGCCCTGCGGCATCGGGTGCATGCCCAATCGGCTCGTTTCAGGCTGTGGTGGGTTCGTCAAAATTCAGTTTTTCATATTATATCACAGGATTCCTCATATTGATAGGAGTTCTGCTCGGGCGTTTTATCTGCGGTTTTTTGTGTCCGTTCGGATGGCTTCAGGAACTGTTACATAAGATACCGACAAAAAAGCTTTCCACTAAAAAGCTGAAGCCGCTGACATACATAAAATATGCAATTTTGCTTTTTGCTGTAGGTTTGCTGCCAATGCTCATTACAAACGATGTGGGTATGGGAGATCCTTTTTTCTGTAAGTATCTTTGTCCTCAAGGAGTACTCGAGGGGGCAATCCCTCTTGCCGCCGTCGATTCGGGAATCCGCGCCGCACTGGGTACGCTCTTTTCGTGGAAGCTGGGCATATTGATTACGGTAATCGTACTGAGTGTACTTTTCTACAGACCGTTCTGCAAGTGGCTGTGTCCTCTCGGTGCATTTTATGCATTGCTTAACAAGGTGTCGCTTTTCGGAATGAAAGTAGACAAACACAAGTGCATTTCCTGCGGAAAGTGTGCCAAAGTATGCAAGATGGATGTAGATGTAACCAAAACTCCCGACCACACCGAATGCATACGCTGTGGTAAGTGTATCCGTGCCTGTCCTACCAAGGCGGTCAGCTTTCGCTACGGCTTTGGCAAAGGAAAAGAAAATGATTGTCCCGCTGAAAAAGCGGAAACAGCAAAACAAAAAATTGAAACAGAAATTGAAACAAAAAAGGAGTAAACACCATGAAAACAACAAAAATTTTAACCTTACTGACTGCCTTGGTGATGTTGTTAAGCTTTGCCGCCTGTGGCACAAACAAAGGCAATACGACGAATACTACCGCAAATAAGAAAAGCGAAACGGCTATGCTGACAGCTGTGAATCCGAAAACAAAAGACGAGGCCGCCGACCTGCATCAAAAACTGATGGCACAGGAAAATGCTATTCTTTCCGAAAACAGCAAACTTTGGGAAAAGGTATTTCTTTCAGCCGATAAGGGTATGGCGAAGATTGAGGACGGCGGAAACTATGGTGATTTTCTTCTGAAAACGATTGACGGTATCAAGGATCAGTTCAGTGCAGATGAGTTGAAGCTGCTTAATGAAGGCGCCGAAGAGATTAAGGAAATTGAAGGAAAGCTGACGCTTTTGGAACAAAAATTTCCCGGATGCGGAGAAAAACCGTCTGATGGAGATATGAGCGTTCCGGCGGAAAACGGTAAGCCCATCGAAAAGGATAATCTGAAGAAATTCCCGACATTTGACGGCAAGGATCTTGACGGAAACGAAGTTAAGAGCAGTACGCTTTTTGCAAAAAATACCGTTACTGTAGTAAACTTCTGGTTTACCACCTGCAATCCCTGCGTGGAAGAACTTGCCGACCTGGAAGCTCTGAATAAACAGCTTGCAAAAAAAGGCGGAGCAGTAGTCGGAATCAATTCATTTACACTTGACGGTGACAAAACGGCTATCTCTGACGCAAAGAATATTCTGGCAAAAAAGGGTGTAACCTACAAAAACATTTGGTTTGATTCAAAAAGTAAAGCCGGAGAATTCACATCCGGATTGTACTCCTACCCCACAACTTATGTTGTCGATAAAAACGGTAATATTGTGGGAGAGCCGATTGTCGGTGCAATATCCTCCGAAAAGCAGTCTGAAAAGCTGCAAAAGTTGATTGATCAGGCAATTGCAAACAGCAAGAACTGATGTGTGCCTGTCCCGACAAAGTATCAATAATGCATATTTTCAGGTTCTGTAAATTTTACATATAGATTCCAACAAATATGCCAATAATTAAGCCCATATAATTTTTCGTACAACAAAACCTCCTGCAACGGATTTTACTCTGTGCAGGAGGTTTATTCTTATTTCGATATTTTATATTTCATCATTATATCTCTATAAAAATTTTTACATAGCTGTAAAGCTGAATTTTTATGTATTTTTCAACTTTTGCAATTCGTTCTTCCGAATACTATTGACGAAAAAATCACAATGTCGGCAACAAAAGGCTTTTCTGTAATAACTGCTCATATTAAATTCTTATTGAATGTATTAGATTGATTTTTAGTGATTAAGTGTGTATAATGTATATTGGGAGGTATCTATGGGAAAACAAAATTATTTTTTCAGCGGAATTACGGACATACTGATTCTTGCCATTTTGTGTGAGCATGACAGTTATGTGTATGAAATTGTAAAATTCATAAAAGAAAAATCAAACGGATGCCTGTCCATATCTCAGAACACCGTTTACGCAGTCACCTACAAGCTTGTTAACGAAGGAAAAATCAGCGAATATTCAAAGCTTGTCGGCAAAAAACGCACACGAATTTATTATCATATTGAGGACGAAGGTCGGGCATATTATGAAAACCTTTTGGAGAGTTTTCATAATGCTTACAGCGGTGTAGAGAGCATTTTAAATATTTTAAAAGAGGACAAGGGCAATAAACAATAACGGGGATTCCCTATGTTGTCAAGAAAATAAGGACAGGCAAATACATCAAAAGACTTATTGCGGTTGTACTTATTCTTGCACTCATATCAACTGTTACATACTGCATTGTTTTGCATGAAGACCATCAGATTACAAAAAGACAGGAAGCTGTTATAGCCGAAGATGTAATCGAATAGTATAAATTCCGTTCGGATATTTTTAAAATTTACAGACCGATTTCAAATTTGATTTTGAAGTCGGTCTTTTTATATATACGCTTCTTACGCAATGAAAATACATATTCTGTTTGTATTGTATCAATAGATATTGTAAAAAGCAATACTTATTAATATTTTTTAAATAACAAATTATTCATTTTTCCATATCACTTGTTCATTAAGCTTGAAAGTAATTTTTCATACTTTGCATTGATTGTAATTTGCGTTGCGGTATTGAATACAAACGAAGTTACTCCGTCATCACAACCGTAATCGTCTATCTGTCTGACGGTGCAGATTCCGTTTTCCAGCGACAACGGTAATCCCGTGATATTCTCATTACCGCTGTGCAGCAATTCTATACTTACTATGAAGTTTTTAATTATTGCGGATTTTATTGCAGAATCAAATACAGCGTTACCGTCAATTTCAACGCTGTCTTCAAAAGTATCCGTTTCAATAAGTTTCTCCATTTTTTGATTATATTTTGAATCATACTCGATTCTGAAGAAATCAGATACCATTTTTGCAATTACGCCGTCACAAGTTCCGTCTGTATTGTACATTTGAATTGCAACCTCATCTTCGTTAAGTGCAATAACCTTGCCGTAAATAAACTTGTCACATTCATCATCTGTGTAAAAACTGCAATTTTTATTGCTTTGAAAAGCTTTTAATAATTCCGAATACATAGTATCACCTCATAATTTTTTCAGCTTTGTTTGATTTATCTTTATATTGTCTTTCATTTTATCTTAGTGTTAGCATCTAAATAATACAAAACAAAATGAGATATCCCCTTTAAGTGTTGTATAATAAAAAAGGAGGAATTCATTATATCACAACAAAAAACTCATCACACCAAGCAATTCAAGTTGGATGCTATCAACTATCGCAAAGAGCACCCTGATCTTACACAGGTTGAATGTGCAAAGAACCTGGGTAATTGTTTGAGAGGGTATCTTCTCTGCCAGCAGCTTAGTTGGCAGAACTTCTCATTTTATTTTGTGCTAAATCTTGACACAGAACCAAGTATTTTTAATTTCACTTGCTTCTCACCCCTAATTACTACTTAATTTCTTAGTGTTAAAAATAATACATATTATAGAAAAGATAAAAGTTAGAATTGAAACGACCATAATCGGAATTTCATATGTCGCAAAATCAAAATATCTAATATTATATCGTATAAATGTAACTGTAAAATTATAAGCTGAATGTATTAGTATACCAGGTACTATTGAATTATATTTATCAACAAGGTAATTAAAAATCAAACTCAATAAAATTGCTGACAATACTGTGAATATAGATGATGAAAAATGAATAACACCAAAAGTCAACGAAACTAAAAGTGATGATACCCATATTGGAAAAGCCAATTTTAGTTTTGAATAGATTAAGCCACGAAATGTAACCTCCTCTACAATTGGAGCTAATATACTCTTGGCTACAAACAAAAAAACTACATTTATTCCATTGACTGATTTGTGCAAATCATTTGTATTTGAAACAGTATCTTCTCCCTGAAAGAATGGTATACAATTTAATAGAATTATAAAAATAAAATATACTGATAATCCTAAAAGAATAAAAGGCAATGCCGAGCGCAGAGTTATTTTATTTAGTTTTATACTATCAACAAATCATATCTCTTACTTTAGAATAAATAAAAATAATCATAATTAATGAACAAGCAATTATCTCCATAACATAGGTTGAAATTTGAGGGAGATTTAAATTTATTTACTAAAGCATACATATATAAATGAAATTATTAATGCACATAATTATTGGTGTAAATGAAA
>ENA-OQHY01001196-OQHY01001196.1-human-gut-metagenome-genome-assembly--contig:-NODE-1196-length-11650-cov-6.226330_pt1 | contig 11650 bp, 17 predicted proteins | sample MGYA00242570_ERZ504733 | MGnify/ENA primary metagenome ERZ504733 (study PRJEB26092, sample SAMD00036219) | human gut metagenome | host: Homo sapiens | study: EMG produced TPA metagenomics assembly of...
TGCCCGGAGGAGGAGCAATGCTTTTTTTAACTGATGTAGATCATGTGAGCTTTGAAAAAGCAAACGAGACACGGCAAAATAACCTCCAATCGGCTACCGTGTCCCTGCAAGTCGTCATAGGTTTGTGTAAACGCAAAGAAACGGCGGCTCTGAAAATCAAAACCGCCGTTTCATAGGCGCGTGAAAATGTGTCTGCTCTGCGACGGCTTTTTCTTTTGTCGCTGTCCGACAGATATGACTTTTTCTATTTTATGAATATCATATCAAGGAACGACAAATCATGCATGTTTTCTGCGTGATTTACTCATGCACTTTTTTACTGTGTTCGATATACTGCTTGTGTATATCGAAAGGAGCGATCAATAATGAGTACACTATTAGAAGTAAAAGACATCACCAAAATCTATCCAAACCAGCCGAAACCAGGACTGGATCATGTTTCTTTTGAAGTAATGCAGGGTGAATTTCTCGGTATTATGGGAGCTTCCGGCTCCGGCAAAACAACGCTTTTGAATGTGCTATCCACTATTGATATTCCTACAAGCGGCAGCATCCGCATGGGAGGGAAAAAAATTCAAGAGCTTAGTCAAACACAGGCAGCCGATTTTCGTAAGAATAATCTCGGCTTTATCTTTCAAGAGTATTTTTTGTTGGACAGTCTGACTGTGCAGGAAAATATTGCAGTTCCCTTGACTTTGCTCCATGAAAGTGCAAAGACGATTGATAAAAAAGTGATGGAGCTTGCGGAACTGTTCAGAATTGCTTCACAACTGAAAAAATATCCCAGTGAATTGTCTGGCGGTCAGCGACAGCGTGTAGCGGCGGCTCGTGCTATGGTAAAACGCCCGCCGTTGATTTTTGCAGATGAACCCACCGGGGCATTGGACAGCAGTTCAGCAACGGAACTGCTCTTTGCCCTCTCAGAAGTCAATCAGGCTTTAGGAACAACAATTTTAATGGTAACACATGACCCGTATGCGGCAAGCTATACAGATCGCATTTTGTACTTTAAGGACGGGCATATCATTTCCGAATTGAAACGGTGTAACAGGGAACGCCGTGAATTCTATGAGGAAATCATGCAAGAAGCCGCCAGACAGGACGAAAAGCGTTAAGGGGGGGTGACAACATGAAATTATCCGCAATCGCCTTAAAAAATCTGAAACGGAACTTTTCGTTTTATTTCCTGTACCTTTTTTCCGTTTCTTTTGTCTTGATGATTTACTTCTGCTTTACTTCATTTTCCATGAACCAGATAATCATGGAAAAAATATCTTCGGATGGCAGAGTGGAAACCATGTGCCGGACAGTAGCAGTATTCATCATGGTATTTGTCATTTTTTATATGTTCTATTCCAATAGTTTTTTTATGCGGCGGCGTATGAGAGAATTAGGGATTTATTCGCTACTTGGGTATCGAAAATCAACTATATTGAAATTACTGATCTTTGAAAATGTAATGATCTGCTTTGGCGGTATGATTCTTGGGATTCTGACTGGCAGTATTCTCCACAAAATCGTAATCGCCGGGATTGTGACCCTTTTGGAATATCCGTAGATCAAAGCGCAATCCCTTTAATTTACCCGGCAGCAGTAAAGGCAATCCTTTCCTTTGTAATCGTCGTGCTGATTACACTTACACTTTCTAACGCAAGGCTGCTCCGAAAATCTACCCTGCTTGATTTGGTGCGACTGGAAAAGAAAACGGAAAAACCGATCCATCCCCATGCAATAACAGCGATATTGGGTGTCGGATTTCTCAGCGCAGGATACGGCCTTGCATTGGACATTATGCGGGGAAAGCAGTCATTATGGAATACCATTGGATTTTCTCCTATTGCCATGCTGACACTTCTTTGTGTTGTGGCAGGAACGATTCTGTTTATGTACTCATTCCTACCCTATGTCTGTCAGAAAATCCGGCAGAAAAAAAGCAGACTTTACCATGAAAATACCATTATTGTAGTGCCAAGTTTATGCACCGCATCCGTTCTAATGCGAAATCACTGATTTTGCTGATCCTGCTGACAGCGGAGACGCTGGCGGTCTTTGGCTCGACGGTTCTTTCTATGTGGTATCCATACCAATCTTTCCGGCGCATTATCCCCTCTGCCATTGAATACCGAGTGACAAATGAGCAGGAAAAGGAAATCTCTTTGCAGGCTTTACAGGAGGCTTGCGACGAACAGGAATACGAAGTTTATGAAACGATTATTTTGAAAGTAAAAGCAACTTCTGATCGTCTGCCGACAGAATACAGTATCAGTGAAGATAAGGGCGTATTCCCGGATTTGAATGTATCAGCCGGACAGACTATGTCTCCTTGCTCTCCCAGCAGGGGAAGAAAACGGATATTCCAGAATTATCAGATACTGATTGCATTTTAATCAAATACCATCCAGACCATGAACATTCTGACATGGGAGCCTCGTATCGTCTGGACTTTGGAACAGGAATAACCGATGTAACAGTAAAACAGACAAGCATTGATAATCCTATTGGCTTTTCAAACAGTGTTGGAACTCTGATTTTGTCGGATAACCTTTATCAAAAAATGCGTGACAGTACCATAGATAGAGTTACGGTTATCAGTATTAATGGTGAAAAAATGCGCTCTAATGAAACTGCCTACACAGCTTTGAATGCGTCTATGCCGGACAACATTTATCTGGCAAGCGCATGGCAAAGAGAAGTACCTTTGTCCGCGATGCAAGTTCCACTTTTTTGCTAATTTGTTTTACTACGATTATTTTCTTAATTGCTACGGGCAGTATTCTTTACTTTCAAAATATTTCGTCCGTAACCTATGACAAACCGGACTATGAAATCATGCTGAAAATGGGATATAGTCACACAATGATTAAAAAATGTGTGCGTCGGCAGATACAGATTTATTACGGTATTCCCTATGTCATAGGATTGCTGCACAGCATTTTTGCGATGATTTGTTATAAGTCTGCACTGATGGACGATCTGCTCGGACGGAACAGCGCCGTTGTTGCACCGATTCTTCTGGCGGTGGCGATCTTCTCCATTATCTATGTTATCTATTACCAGTTAACGAAACGCTCCTGCTATATAATTGCCTTGAAATAATGCGGCGGCTGGCACTTTCATTGGTGTCAGCCGTTGGTTTATTCAAAAATATTTCAGAATAGCAATCTTGAACTCATGGGGAAAGAACAGTACAATATTAGAAAAGGAATGGAGGTGGAAAATACGAAAAACACATATTTCTCAAGACAGATTTTTTGTGCGTTGAACCAATTTGCCGTGATTATTTATCTCAGTTATATGGCGTACAACGGACATTATATAGAAAGCAATTACCTTGTTCATTTTCTATCTTTGTCGCTCTTGTTTTTTGACGCGGCGTATATCTCATATAAGAATGTAAAATGTAATAAGGTTCTGAACCACTTTTCCCTATTGTTATTGTTGCTGGGCTGGCAATTCTTGTTGTACCTGTTTGACTTTCAACCAATATCCAAAGCGGTTCCATGCTGTTGTTGCCTGTCTGTTTTTATCAGTCAGCATATTTCATACAGACATTTTTATTTCAGGGTTCCGCCTATCGGGGGCAAAAAGCACTGCTTGTTTTTTTGAAAATTTCCTGCGTAACAGCATTATTTGCTTCTTCTTTTCAGATAGGGCTTTTTTCACAGCCTACCAACTGCAATTTTTTATCTCGACACTGGCTCTTGCTGTCGTTGGTATCATACAGAGAAAACGAATTGTCTTTGTGCTGAAAAGTCAAAGGAACGTCTGCTTTTTCCACTGGCTCTTGTAGTAATTCCATTTGTAATATACCTTTTCGTTTTTCACAGGGAAGCGGAATATATGGCAAGCATGGGGAGCTACATCCCCGTTATGCTGGCATTTGTATGTATTCATAGTATCGTATTCCAATACCATCCACAGCAGGTACAATTTTTAACGCTGTCAGGGGGATATATCGTTGCTCTGGTTTTTGTCGGATTGGTTGGACTTGTTGGAATGGCATATCTTTTTCAAATCCCACTTATGGCAATTTTGATGAGTGTTTACATAGTGGTTCTGCTGGCACAGGTTTACAATATCCTTTTGTATGTGCGGATTTGCAGGCAGCCGACCGACTATAATAACCCCACGGATCGTCAGCACTTTTACGCCTATTCACTGGAACAGATTAAACGGGAAGAAAACTTAAAAAAAGATTTTTCCAACTATTTGCACGATAATATTTTGCAAAACCTGCTTTCCATCAAAAACATGTTATGTAAAGCAGAGCAGCCAGAGATAAGGAGGTTACTTCTCGATACGTTGGCAGAATTAAATGCTTCCATCCGTTTTCAAATGCAGACTTATCATCCAAATCTGGTAAAAAGTCTGACCTTAAAGGAGAATATTCAAAATCTGCTTGATTCAATGGAAGAAAACCATTCTGCAAATATTTGTTTGGACTGCGATAAAGATGTATTTCTTGTAGAGCCATATAATGTACTCATCTATCGAATGATAAAAGAACTGGTGACAAATGCGTTAAAACATTCCTCCGCGACGACAATCGATGTTCTGCTGATGCAGGAGAACGGACGCATTACCCTAAAGGTGACGGATAATGGTATAGGGTTCAAACCGTTCACTTATAAGTCAGGTTCACATCAGGGGCTTGCTTCTATTGGGGAACAGGTCAGTTTATTAGATGGCACTATGAACATCCAACCCGCTACTGGTGGCGGAACGGCAGTTGTCATTTCTATGCCTATGAACGGAGGTGATTCGTATGAAAATTTTGTTGGTCGATGACCATATACTTTTTGCCAAGAGTCTTTCGATTGCCCTGTGTGATAATCCAGAGATTGAGCAATTTTCCAGTACAAAGGATATTCAAGATTTGGAAAAACAGATTGCCACAGAACTACCAGATATTTTACTGATTGACATTAACTTAGGAGGACTGACAGACGAGGACGGTTTAATGCTCACACAACATTTGTTGGAGCGTTTTCCAGATCAAAAAATAGTCATTCTCTCTGGCTATAATCTTCCTGTTTATCGCAAAGAAGCAAAGAGGATCGGTGCAAGAGGGTTTATCAGTAAGGATGTAGAACCAGATGAGTTATTGCACATTTTATTGACCATCAAAGATGGGGCAACACACTTCCCACGGGAAGAAGTATTTATAGAAGAGCTGACAGACGGAGAGAGAAAAGTTCTCGAATTGGTTGCATCAGGAGTTAGGCGCCGCGAAATCGCTGAACAGCTTTTTATTAGTGAACGAACAGTATCAAATCATTTGCAACATATTTTTGAAAAATTGCAAGTTAGCTCTACCGTTGAGATGATAACAAAAGCTATTAAGCTCGGATATATTGCTCAATCGGTAATATGAAATATAAAGTTTAGAACAAGCACATATCGCAACATTCCACAGGCAGACTATGAAATATAGAATGTATGTGGATGATGCAATATGGCAAAAATCGAAGATTGCCCCGGTTTTGAAACTTTCGGTGCGGATGTAAAAGAAGCACGGAAGGCGAAGAACCTTGCACGAAAAGATTTAGCCGAAAAGGTGAATATTGATACCAGGTATCTTGCCAACATTGAAAACGAGGGCACGATCCCCAGCCTGCCGGTCATCATACAGCTTGTAAAAATCTGCGGCCTGTCGATGGAGAGATATTTCAATCCAGAGGTCATGCGAGAGGAAAGCGAGCTGCGCCAGCGGGTCGGACAGAAGTTGAAACTCTGCCCGGAACAGTATTTGCCTATCGTGGAAGGCGCCATTGACGGTGCCTTAAAAATCGAAAAGCCGAATGAAGAAACGGAGGGTGTCTGAACATCCTCTGTTTTTCTTATTTTGCGGGCATTTTTGGACTTCTGCAACGCTTTATAAGTAGGGATAAGATACGGTATCACGGCGCCTCTGAAAATCAAAACCGCCGTTTCATAAGGCGCGTGAAAATATGTCTGCTGTACGACGGCTTTTTTTCTTTTGCCGTCGTCCGGCAGATTAACATATGAAACTATAATTCATTGATGGTTGCAGTAATCGACATATTGCGAATTCGTTTTGCCGGAGCATATACAGCTGCGATTGCCGCAATCGAGACAAACAGAAGAATAACGCCCAAAGAGATAATTGGGAACTGCCACACAGCAGATGGAAAATGCCCTGCAATAAGGAAATCATACAGAGCTTTGCTAAGCGGCAAGCCAATAGCACAACCAACAACGCACCCCAAAACAGCATAGGTGAATGCTTCACAAGCAATCATTTTCGTCATTTGCCGTTCATCCATTCCTACTGCCCGCATAGCTCCATATTGCTTCATTCTGGCAGACACACTCATGGAAATGCTATTGACAATGTTCATTACCGTTACCAGTGCAATAATTGCCAAAAACGCATAAACACAGAAAACAAAAGCCATATAAGTTCCCGTAGTGCGCTCGTCGCGTTTATCTCGAAAGCTATATGTTTGATCTACGGAATTCTGGATTGCCTGAACATTTTCGTCCGTAACATCTCCCGTTGTTTGTATCAGCACAAGAGAATAACCTTCCTCTCCTGTCAAACGGACAAATGTTTCATCAGAGGTAATCAATGTGAGCTTTCCATTTGTCAATCCATTCTCACTAAATGGGTCGTTTTTTAACAGTCCGGCTATGGTAAGGGTTTCATCCCCAATCTGAACAGTGTCACCGATTTTCCATGTGCTGTCCTGATCGGATGTTGCCAAAACAAAATTGCTGTCCCTAAAAACTTTGGACAGATCACTCCCCCTTTTCAAAGCACTGTCTTTTTTCAGACATTGTAAATCAAAATCGTCATAAGAAATCAAATCGACTGTGCCAGAAAAGTTGGTGTCGTCGTTTAGTTTGGCAGAAACATCAAATACACTACGACGCCCGTAAACTTCCTTCACTCCATCCATTTCGCGGATGGTTGTAAGTAGTTCCCAAGGAATCGTATTACCGTCAGCACTTGCAATATCTATATCTGATGTGGCAGCCGACTGAGGAATCAGGTAATCCACAAAATCGACCATAATAGAAAAGCTCAAAAACAGGATGATGCTAAGTGCAAAAGAACCTGTCATCAGGAATAAATTTTTCTTCCCGGAGATTGCATGGCTGACACCAAGAAGGGATTCAATTTTTCCGAAGCCTACATACGGCGAATGGCGCATTGTTTTTTCGTGGCCTGCATTTCCAGACACCGCTGTGATAGGAGATACCTTTGCAGCATGTTTTGCCGGAGCATTTGCGGCAATCAGTACAGTAATCAGTCCCACAAAGATACCGCAAGCAATGCCAAAAATACTAATGCCAAAGAGAGGAATATCAGAAAATTCTTCTTTGACTACAAAACGCAGTACCACGCAAAGTCCCCATGTAGTAACAACCCCTAAAACAAGACCGATAGGGATAGCTGTTTTGCACCAGTTCAATGCCTCTAAACGGACAAAGCGGATGGTCTGCTGCTTACTCATACCAATGCAGCGCATCATTCCGAAAAATCGGGTTCTCTGTGCAACGCTGCTGTTCATGCTGCTGGAAATCATCAAAACGCCTGCAATCAAAATCAGCAGGAACAGAACAACCGCAACAGAAAGAAGGGTTTGCCCCATGGAACTGCCGAGCAAGTCTCCAATAGAGAAACTTCCATGCTTACCAACCAATCGGGCCTGTTCCATCCGAAAACCCATTTCTGCCATACTGAATACTGCTGTTACCATAAACACAGCAAATACAATGCAAAGCAGCGTCATACCATTTTGTCGGCGGTGAACTTTAGCGGAGATGGGAATAAGACTAAGATAGCTTTTCATTCACGGCACCTCCCAAAATCAGTCAAAGTACCATCCGATACCTGTAATACCCGGTCTGCCGTTTGCGCAATACTGCGGTTGTGGGTAATCATAATGATGGTCTGCTCGTATTTTTTCGATGTTTCTTTGAGCAATGCTATGACCTCACTACTGTTTTGTGAGTCCAAATTTCCTGTTGGCTCGTCTGCCAGAATCAGAGAAGGACGGGTAATCAATGCGCGGCCAATCGCCACTCTCTGCTGTTGACCGCCGGAAAGCTGACTGGTAAATGATTACGACGATCTTTCAAATTCAAAACCGTCAGCAGTTCCTCCAAATATCTCTTATCCGGCTTTTGATAATCCAACAACAGCGGAAAAATAATATTTTGTTCCACCGTCAACTCCGGGATAAGGTTAAACGCCTGAAAGATAAAGCCGATATTCCTCCGGCGGAAAACGGTCAGCTTTCGATCGTTCATGGCAAAAATGTCCTTGCCGTCAATCAGAACCTTGCCAGATGTTGGCGTGTCCAAAGCACCGATCATATTCAGCAGTGTACTTTTACCAGAGCCGGATTCCCCGACGATTGCCACATACTCGCCCTTTGGAACAGAAAAGCTGACATCCTTTAATGCCTTGACAGCGGTTTCTCCGTTGCCATAGGTCTTACTGATATTTTTGACTTCTAATAAGTTCATAGTGTAAACACCTCTTTCTGAATGATTTTGCGATATAGGCAGGCTGTCTTTGTTTGTCCTGCCTATGTGTGAGAGAATAGCACCTGAATCTTACTGTAAGCCTACAGCCAGCCTACAATTTTGTAGGAATCAGAAAATTCATTGTGAAAGTTGTCCCGATACCTAATTCGCTGTCAACCTCAATGGTGCCATTATGTGCTTCAACGATTGCCTTTGCCAAAGGTAATCCCAGTCCAATCCCTTGCTTGTCCTTAGAAAAACGACTGCGATAAAACCGCTTGAAGATGTGATGTATATCTTCTGGGTGGATGCCGCATCCATTATCCGTTATCACAATTTGGACACCAGACGGCAACTCCTTCCACGCAACATGAATTGTTGCACCACTTTCTGTATGGTCAAACGCATTTTTCACAATATTGTCGATTGCCTCATTCAACCAATCACGATCACAAAAAAGAGAAAGATGATCCGAGCCAGACAGAATGATTTCTTTCTTTTCCTGTCTGGCTCTATATGCAAAATGCAGTTCAATATCCCGCATCATATCTGCAACATTTTCTGCGTTCTTTTCCAAGACAATGGCTCCGGCATCCAATCTTGTAATCTTGAGCAGACTTTGCACCAGTGTTTCGATACGGTCAAGTTCCTGCTCAGACAAACCCGCAAATTCTTTCACGGAGGACACTTCTATATCCTCGTCTTGAAGGAGTCCGTTATAAATATTGAGTGCTGCCAGCGGTGTTTTCAGTTGGTGTGAAATATCGGAGATTGTATTTTTCAAAAACTCTTTCTCTCGTAACTCGTTATCTGCATGGGCATTTAACACTGCCGCTAAAGAATTGATGGAATGAAACAGTCGGTACAATTCGCCCTCATTGTCACATTCAATACGGGCATTGCGATCACCATCAAGATACGCATTGATTTGTAATATCGCCTGCTCCATGATCTGATTTTGCCGATTAAAATATACAAAGCAGACTGCCCATACAGCACCACCAGCCAATAGAAAAAGGATTAGCAATAACAGAGAAAGCCGGCGATATGATAGCCATAGAAAAACCTCGGCTAAGAGAAATGTAACCCCAAAAACCAGTGAAAGCGAATGAAATAGATTTTTGATTTCTTTATTTGCCAGTATCTTCATTCTGCACCTCACCCGATAATATTCCATTTATATCCCATACCTCGAACAGTCAGGAGCATTTGTGGTTCGCTTGGATTATCCTCGATCTTCATACGAAGCCGACGCATATAGACCGTAAGGGTACTACTGTCGATATAATTCCCGTCGCAATCCCATAGCTTATCTAAAATTTGTCCCTTTGTCAGCACCATGCTTGGGTTTCTCATAAACAAGCACAGTAGCTTGTATTCCGCGGCAGTCAAATCCAACAGCTCCCCATTTTTGAAAACCTGTCCTTGCAGCAAAAGAACCTTGATGCCATTCGACTGCAATTCTGTGTCTGCTGCTTGAAAAGAATTTGCACGTCGAAGTAAGGCGTTAATCCTTGAAACGAGAACCCCCAGTTTGAACGGTTTTGTGATATAGTCATCACCTCCAATATCCAGCCCCATAATAATACTTGTTTCCTCATCCGAAGCCGTCAGAAAAATAATTGGCACCTTTGATGTAAGTCGAACTCTTTTGCAAAATTCAAAGCCAGACCCATCTGGCAGAGATACGTCCAACACCAACAAATCATATTTTCCGTCTGTCCACAATTCCTCCGCTTCTTTGAGCGTTCTGGCGATATTTAATTCAAATCCCTGCTTTTTGAAAGCAAAAGAAAGCCCGTTAATCAGGCTTAGATCATCTTCAAGAAGTAATATATTACTCATACTTTTTTACCTTTCCTTGTTTTGTTCGACCATCAATCGGCTTTTCCGCATCCTTTGGAATTAGCCAGATAGTTGCCATCTTTACAGCTCCAGATATGCGCCCGGCGGCACAATAGTAATTTACTCTACGAGGTGTCACGCCCCATTTTTCGGCGGCCTCTTTTAGTGTCATATAATCCATTCTGCACCTCCACAGCGTACATTATAGTTCTTTGTCTCGAACAATACAAGTTTATCACCAATCGCAGCTTTATATAATCGGCATAATCGTACAGCTTGTCAGACATAATAAGGTCATTCCATCACATAAACCGGAACGATACAATATTATTAAGGTGAACGATTATGCGATTGATGATTTAACTGCTTTAGGGCAAAAATGCGGGAAACCCGAAAGAATAAAGAACTGACACAACAGGAACTTTCTGATCTGAGCCATGTTTCTGTAAAGCAAATCGCCAATATCGAAAAAGGGAAAATGAATCCTTCCTATTTGATTTTGAGAGCATTGGCAAAGGTCCTGCACATCTCTTTAGATACACTTATAAATCCAGATGTTTCTCTGGAGGATGAAGGTGTCAATCAGATGAAAATGCTTTATTCCAGCTGTCCTCCAGAAATGCGTGACACCCTGCTGCATCACACCCAGGAAACGGTGAAAGAACTGACAGAGTTGTCCGAGATATTTGAAATGAATTGAGCCAGCGAGTGAAATTTAACGATTCTCTCACTGGTTCTTTTCAATTTCGGAGAAAAGAGGCAAGCAATGCCTGTGTTAATACACACAGGCCCGCAGAGAAGAAAATCCCTCCGTGATTTTCCTCTCCGCTTGCTTGTTGAGGGCAGCGCCCCCAAGCCCCTTTGAACACAGAATTTCATTCTGTGGCTGCGCGGTATCCGTTCCATGCGACGAAACCCTGTGATTGCTGACCTGTTCCACCGCATGAAGTACATGGAACGCCGTGGAAGTGGCCTACGCAAAATCGTCAGTGAAACCGAAAAGCTGCCTGGATACACAGAGGCATATAAGCCCGAATTTTCCTCAACAGCGACAGATTTCAGAGTTATTTTGAAAAATGTAAACTACAACTTAGAGGGTGATACCCACCAAGTTACCCACCAAGTTATTGAACTATCAACGATGTCCAAACAGATTTTGGCTTTTTGCACAACACCAAAATCCAAGAAAAGAGCTTGCAAGTATTTTGCGTTCAAGATTTAAATGAAACGTTACTACTTTGAAAGCATTAATCAAATCCCTTTTAGAATTCCGGGCAATTAGAAAATTTACGCTTAATTACCCGCA
>ENA-OQHY01001198-OQHY01001198.1-human-gut-metagenome-genome-assembly--contig:-NODE-1198-length-11632-cov-1.921165_pt1 | contig 11632 bp, 16 predicted proteins | sample MGYA00242570_ERZ504733 | MGnify/ENA primary metagenome ERZ504733 (study PRJEB26092, sample SAMD00036219) | human gut metagenome | host: Homo sapiens | study: EMG produced TPA metagenomics assembly of...
ACTTCTCCGTGCAGAAGAACATGGCGCTGATGGGTTCTGGGCTACCAGTCCGTCGTTCAGGTGAAAACGGATGAATTCTCGCGCATGGATCTCAACGATCTGGCAGCGAAAATTGAGCAGTGCAATGCTAACGGCGAGCAGATCCTGGCGATTGTTGCCACTGCCGGTACTACCGATGCAGGTGCAATCGATCCGCTGCGTGCCATTGCTGAACTGGCGGCGAAACAGAATATCTGGGTACACGTTGATGCGGCCTGGGGCGGCGCGCTGCTGATGTCTGAGCAGTATCGTCACTACCTGGACGGTATCGAGCTGGTGGATTCCGTTACTCTGGACTTCCACAAGCAGTTCTTCCAGACCATCAGCTGCGGTGCGTTCCTGCTGAAAGAAGCGCGCCACTATGAGCTGATGCGCTATCAGGCGGCCTATCTGAACTCTGAGTTCGATGAAGAAGCTGGCGTGCCTAATCTGGTGTCCAAATCTCTGCAGACGACCCGTCGTTTCGACGCGCTGAAGCTGTGGATGAGCCTGGAAGCGCTGGGTCAGGAACAATACGCGGCGATCATCGATCACGGTGTTACGCTGGCACAGCAGGTTGCGGCTTACGTGAAAGAGCAGCCTGCTCTGGAACTGGTTATGCAGCCGCAGCTGGCAAGCGTACTGTTCCGCTTCCGTGGACAGGTACAGATGGACGACGCGGGTATCGCCCTGTTGAACCAGAAAATTGGTGATGCGCTGCTGGAATCCGGCCGTGCTAACGTCGGCGTGACCGAGCATAACGGCGTCACCTGCCTGAAGCTGACTCTGCTGAACCCAACCGTGACCCTGGAGGACATTAAAGTCCTGCTGTCGCTGGTTGAGCGTACCGCACAGGAAGTTCTGGCGAAGTAATATCCAGCCCCTCTTCCGCCGGAAGAGGGGCTCTCTTTACAGCCCTGCCCACCACAGTCTGAGCTTCATTCCCAGTACTTGTCCACCCCGTAGTAGTACTGACCACTTTCCCCTTCGACACGATCACCAGCGTCGGTGTTACCCTCACCTGCCACGCCTGTGACAGCGCACCGTTGGCATCGTTGACCACCGGCATGACCAGCTGTTTCTTATCGACCCAGCGCGCCAGCTTTGCATCGTCGCCGGAACGCATGGCGATACTCACGACGTTGCCACCCTGTTCTGCCAGCGTATTGACCGAGGGCGTCGTAAACCGGCAGATGCTGCACCAGGTTGCCCATACGTATATCAGCAGCGGGCGTTCCTGGCTGAGTGCCGTTATATCGTGGAGCTTTCCGTCGATGCTGTGCATCGGTGCAGCGCTAAAGCTGGCGGGGAGTGTGGGCTTGCGGTATTGATCCACGCCCCACATTACGGCCAGCGCGAGCAGAAAGAAGATGATCCCTTCCCGCGCCCAGCGGCGCAGTCGACTGAATGTGCGGTTTTCCATTGTGACCTCTTGATGAATCGACGGTCATCTTAGCGAGCAATGCGCCATCACGCTGTAAAGAAGTGTCGGGTCATTTCGTTCGCAACGTGTCGGCCATCAGCGTAAAGCAGGATTCGATAAGCGGAGGAAGCGGCTGGGGGGCACGCATTAACGCCACCGTGCGGGCCAGGGCCGGTTGTTGAAGATGTACCACCCTGAGCTGCGGGTCCTGGAGGTGCGTGGTATAGAGCTGCGGTAAAATCGCCACGGCGAGTTTCGAGCGCACCAGACCATACAAAGTTTCGATGTAGTCCACCTGATAGCGTGTCGGCAACGACAAACGGTGGCTTTCCGCGAGCGCCGCAACCAGACGCTGAATATTACCTTTTGAGAACACGGCGATATCCCGCCCTGCCAGTTGCTTCCAGGCAGGTGCGCCGACGCGGCCAGCGGATCGTCGCTGTGAATGACCGCGACAAACGGGTCATCCTGTAAGGGAAACACGTTCAGCTGGTCGGGAACCGAGTTATCGAGCGCACCAATGCCGAAATCAATCTGCTTTCAGCAACTGGGCCACCAGCGCATCGTTGGTTTGATCGTGAAATTCCACCTGAGGCGGGGAAAAGCCTGCGCGAGCGTCCGGGGCAACAAGGGGAACAGCAGCGAACTCACAGAAGGGATCAGCCCGATACGCACCGTACCTTCTCCGCCCGCCTGAACAATGTGCTGCATGTCGTCAAACGCAAGCTGCGCCACGCTGAGCACCCGCTGCGCGTGCGGCAGGATGGCATTGCCAAGCTCTGTCAACGTCACGGCCGAGGCGGTCCGGTTAACCAGTTTACCCCCAAGCACCGTCTCGATTTGCCGCAACGCACTGCTGAGGCCGGCTGGCTGATAGCCAGTTTGCTGGCCGTATCAGTAAAATGACGCAGCTGCGCCAGAGTGACAAAATACTGTAGCTGTCGAAGAGAAAGCGCGGGCAAGCGCTGCCAGGGTTCCGTCATGATTATCCATTACACGCGTCACAGAATAACCCGGGGTTATCGGGCGATAAATTTTATCAGCTGGGCAAACGTTTGCGTGTGCATAGAGTAGCGTCATTATTTTGATGCTGGAACTGTTAATTGCATGACTGCTGAAACCCGACGCCGCGCCGTTCAGGCTGCACGAGGCGAAATACCCTTTGACCTGCTGCTCACCGATACCCGTATTGTGGATATGGTCACCGGAGAGATCCGCGAAGCGGATGTTGGTATCGTGGGATCACTGATTGCCAGTGTCCATCCGCGCGGCAGCCGCAACGACGCACATGAGACCCACGCGCTGAACAACCAGTTTCTGTCGCCTGGGCTGATGGATACCCACGTCCACCTTGAAAGCTCCCATCTTATGCCCGCCCGCTACGCGGAGATTGTGCTTGCACAGGGCACCACGGCGGTCTTCTGGGATCCGCATGAACTGGCCAACGTGCTGGGCATTGACGGCGTCCGTTTTGCCATTGAGGCCAGCCGCAATCTGCCGCTGCAGGTGATGGTCGCCGCGCTTCAAGCGTGCCCTCACGCCCGGCCTGGAAATGTCCGGGGCGGATTTTGCCGGAGACGAGATGAACACCCTGCTTGGCTGGCCGGAAGTGCGCGGTGTGGCTGAAGTGATGGACATGCATGGGGTGCTTAATGGCAGCCAGCGTATGCTTGAAATTATGCAGGCCGGGCTCGACAGCGGAAAGCTGATTGAAGGCCATGCCCGCGGTCTCAGCGGTGCGGATTTACAGGCTTATCTTGCAGCAGGCGTGACTTCTGACCATGAGTTAACGTCGGCTGACGATGCGCTGGAAAAACTGCGTGCCGGGCTGACGCTGGAGATCCGCGGTTCGCACCCTTATCTGCTGCCCGATATTGTCAGCGCCCTGAAAACGCTCCCCCATCTTTCGTCTCACATCACGGTTTGCACCGATGATGTTCCGCCAGACATCCTCATGGAAAAAGGCGGGATTATCGCGCTGCTGAACCTGCTGATTGAACATGGATTAGCGGCCACCGACGCACTGCGTTTTGCAACGCTCAATGCAGCCATTCGCCTGCAGCGTAACGACCTGGGGCTGATTGCCGCCGGGCGTCGCGCGGATCTGGTGGTGTTTGACTCGCTGGATAAACTGACGGCGCGCCAGGTCTACGTCGCCGGAAAGCTGATTGCCCGGGACGGGGCAACGCTCGAACCTGTTGCTGATACGCATCTTACGTTGCCGCGTGATACCGTACGGTTGTCTGCCCTGACCGCTGATGATTTTTGCATGCGTATTGGCAACGCGAACCATGGCGTGGCTCGCTTGCGCCACATCTACGGCGCGCGCTTTACCCGCTGGGGTGAAACAGATGTGCAGGTGCGCAACGGGTGCGTGCAGATCCCGGACGGTTTTAGCCTGATCTGGGTTCAGCATCGCCATGCCCGTCATGCAGCAAAACCGCAAATTGCCCTGCTTGAAGGCTGGGGGGAACTGCGCGGGGCGATTGCCACCAGCTACTCGCACGACTCTCACAACCTGGTGGTTTTGGGCCGCGATCCGAACGATATGGCGCTGGCTGCCAATACGCTTATCAACAGCGGTGGTGGCATGGCGCTGGCGCAACAGGGTGACGTGATTGCCCACGTTGCCATGCCGATTGCGGGCATGCTGTCGGAACTGCCACCTGCCGAGCTGGCGCTGCAGTTCAGGACGCTGCGCGATCGCAGCAGTCTGATTGCCGACTGGGAACCGCCGTATCGGTCTTTAAGGCCATCGAAGGAACCTGCCTTGCCTGTAATGCCGGGCCACATTTGACCGATCTTGGACTGACCGATGGCAGCACGCGCCAGATTGTCGATCCGCTGATTTCTTACCGGGAAACCCCGGACAACACACAATAATACCGAAGGAGAGCCGGATAATGGCCGACAATACCGTTAATTCGCCAGCACCAGGCGCTGGCTTGAACGTCGTTTTGCACTCCGTGCACGCGGGAGCACCGTGCGCACCGAGTGCCTGGCGGGTATCACCGGTTTTCTCGCCGCCGCCTATTTGCTGGTGGTGATCCCGGGCTGCTGGCCGTGGGAGGAATGGACAAAGGCGCCGCGACCACGGGCACCATTCTGGTCTTCGTTGCCGGGACGCTGCTGATGGCGTTTACGCCAACCTGCCGTTTATCGTCGGGCCAGGAATTGGTGGCTCGGTGCTGGTCGGGTGACGCTTGCGGGCAGTGAAGGCATTGGCTGGCAAATTGGTCTGGGTATCGCCTGCTGGTCGGGGATTTTATTCTTCCTGCTGACCCGGTTTGGCCTGCGTGAAGTGGTGACCCGCTCGGTGCCGCAGTCCATCAAGCTGGGGCTGACGGCCTCCATCGGGCTGTTTGTCGCCGTACTCGGTTTCCGCAACGCCGGGCTGGTGCTGGCGAATGCCAAAACGAACGCACTGATGCTGGGAGATTTTTTATCACCCGGTGCACTGGTGGCGTTACTCGGCCTGTTCCTGGCTATCGGCCTGCAGGCTCGTCGTATTCCGGGTGCGATCCTGTGGGCTATCCTGCTCGCGACCCTCGTGGGTATTCCGATGGGCGTCACGAAATTACCCGCCAGTTTTATCGATGTGCCCCACTCCATCGCTCCCGTCCTTGGGCATGTCGATATGCTGGGCGCGCTGAATATTGCCTTTCTGCCGTTCCTGTTTGTCTTCTTCGCCTCCGAGTTTTTCTCCACCATGGGAACAACGCTGGCGGTGGGCGGGGAAGCAGGGCTGCTGGATGAAGAAGGCAATATGCCAAACATTAACCGCCCGTTTATGGTGGACTCCATTGCCGCCGCGATTGGCCCGTGGGTAGGCATTCCTGCCGCCACGGCGCTGATTGAATCGTCCGCAGCCGCGGAAGCCGGCGGCAAAACCGGCATGACCGCGCTGGCCGCGGCGGTAATGTTCCTGCTGATGCTGCTATTTACCCCTGTGGCGCTGATGATCCCGAAAGAAGCCGCGGCGCCGCCCTGATCCTCATCGGGCTGAATATGTTTAGCGGTTTACGTAAGGTTGATCTGGCGAACTTCACCGACGGCTTGCCGGTGTTGATGATGGTGATGATTACGCTCATTGCCAACAGTTTCGGGACCGGTATTGCGGGCGGGCTGCTGTTTTATATCGTTATCAAAGCGATTGCCGGGAAATGGCGCGATATCCCCGTCGGTCTTTGGATCCTCGCCATTCCTGGTGTATTACTTCGCCACGCTGGTGAAGCACTAACCCTCACGCCGCTTTTCCTTCGGGGTATAGCCGTAATCGAAATGGCTATACCCCGCGCTGTAATACAGCGCCGCAGATTTCACGATATCATTGAGAATGGCACCGTTCACCTGCACCCCATCTGCTGCAGACGCTTTACACAGTTTTCCGTCTCTTTCACGTTGGTTTTACCAAAGCGGGCAACCAGTAACGTGGTGGCGGCCACTCTGGCAATCAGCACCGCATCGGTCACGGCCAGCACCGGCGGTGTATCAACGATAACAACGTCATAGTGAGCGTTCATCCCCGACATCACCTCCTGGAAGCGTTCTCCCATGAGCAGCTCCACGGGACGTAACGGCTGGGGACCACAGGTCAGAACATCAAATCCCGCCTTATCAACGCGCTGGATCGCCTCCTGCCACGCCACATTTCCCTCCAGGACAGCGGATAATCCGTGATGGTTGTTCAGCTTAAAGAGATTATGCACATAGCCTTTACGCATATCCGCATCGATAAAGAGCACCCGTTTTCCGGCCTGAGCCGCTATTGATGCCAGTGACGTGCTGACCAGCGTTTTGCCGCAATTCTGCGTGGGGCCCGTAATCACCACGATCTGGTTTGAGGCATCCATCATCGTGAAATGCAGGCTGGTACGCAGTCCGCGCATCGCTTCAACAAACATATCCGCTGGCCGGTCTGTGGGCAGGAAGGGGATATCCGAAGTTTTGTGTTTCCCGTGGGGCGCCAAAAAGTGCTTTCGGCGCAAATGCGTTTTTTTCCACAGCCAGACCGAGCGCGGCAGCGTCGCCAGAACCGGCATCCCCTGCTCTTCTATTTGCTCTGACGAGGTGATCCCTCGCCGACAGGCAGTACGAACCAACACCCAACCCATGGAGACCATCAGCCCTAGCAGCACGCCAGGCAGAATAATAAGCGCTTTACGGGGTTTTATTGGCTCAGGTTGCGTAACCGCGGTATCAATGATCCGCACGTTGCCGATGGCGCTGGAGCGTGAAATGTTCAGTTCCTGTTGGCGTGTCAGCAGCTGCAGGTAAATGGTACGCCCGGACTCGACATCACGGCTCAGGCGCAACACTTCCTGCTGGGTAGAAGGCATAGATGAAACCCGGCTGTTCAGGCGCGCGCGTCCCTCTTCGAGCGTTTGTCGCTTCTCCCGTAATGCGCGATAGGTCGGGTGATCCTTTTTGAAAAGCTGAGAAACCTCTGCCTCACGAAAGGTCAGTTCGTTGAGCTGATTTTCCACGTTAACGACCTGATCCAGTACGGACTTCGCCTCAAGGATAAGTCGACGGAATCGCGCTGCGCCCGATAGGCATTCAGTCGTGCTTCGGCCTCATCCAGTTCGTGACGGACCTTAGGTAACTGCTCCTGTAAAAACGCCAGACTTCGGGAATCCTGTGCCTCCTGGCGCGCAATATTCTGGCTGAGATAATTTTCAGCAATCGTATTGAGCACCACCGCTATCCTGTCCGGGTCTTCACCCGTCAGCATCAGGGTGATCATACCGCTCTGTTTACCGGATTCCGCGACAAAAAGTCTCTTCTGCAGCGCGTTAATTGCCTCAAGCCTGGTAAAGGCTTGAAGGGTAAATTGGGTCCCCGGCTCCGCGCTGAGCGAGGTCACCAGAAGCGTGATCCCGTCTTTCACCAGCCGTTTGCCAACCCTACCGTCAGCCTTAAGCGTCTCCCCTTCCAGACGATACCGGCCCTGCCCCAGCACGGTCAGGACAACCGCTTGCGGTTTCCCCTCCTGCTGGGCAGGGTAAGCTCACCTATCGTCATGTTGCCCGGTTTGCTGCCGCGTAGACGTTCCCAGAGGCGCCCCACAACCGGGAGAACGCGCTGTGTTACCTGATATGTCAGCCCCAGATTATCAACGGTTCCCCCCAGGATCATGCGCGATTTAAGCAGCAACAGTTCAGGTTCAGCGTCGGGTGAAAGGTCAGACCCAAACTGGCTTAAGCTTTTAAGCAACGAGTTGTCCTGCTTTGCTTCTATTTGTACCAGGGCATCGCCTGGTAGACCGGCGTGGCGCTAAACGCGTAGAGCCCCGCGCACACCGTAAACAGGAGCGTGACCAGCCCGATTAGCATGCGGTGATCAATCATCTCAGCAAGTAGCTGCATAAGATCGATTTCATTACTGTGCGGTGCGGCAGCACCGTATTTGTCTGATGTATGAGAAGACATTAACGCTTCATTCCTTTTTGACCCACACGACGAGCCCATTCCTGACTGGCTTTTACCAGCTGCCCGAAAACATATTCAAACGCTTCACGACTTTTGCGGTAAGGATCGGGAATGTCCCTATTTTCCAGCCATTGGCCAAACAGCAGCGATTTTCCGCGACAATCGGGCGACACAGCGGCAATAAAACGCAGATGCTCCGGCTCCATCACCAGAATCAATCGGAGTTTGCAACATGCTGCGCGTCATCTTGCGTGCACGTGCCCCTCCAAGCGAAACGCCGTAACACCGGGCCACCTCCCGTGCAGTTGCATCCGCCGGGCGTCCTTCAATCCGTAAATCCCAGCCGAGGTCACAATTCTGCCGGGCAGCTGTTGTCGCAACAGCCGCTCCCCCATCGGCGAACGGCAAATATTGCCGGTGCAAACCACTAAGATTGAGTTGAACATTATTGCGGCCATGAACGGATGAAGCGGACGGTTTCGGTCAGGTCATGGACACCGCTGATGGTGGGTACCAGCTGTGTGATCACGCGATTCCAGCGTGACAACGGCGCGGTGGTGACGTAGACAATGTCATACGGTTCAAGCTGGAATTCCGTCCCCAGTACCATCGCGGAGGCATCCTTCGCATTGAGCTGATAGATATTGGCAATTTTGTCCGTCGCCCCTTTTTTCGCTACCGAGCGAATAACAAAAATCCCGGTTGCATCGGCCATATTCTGATCCAGCCCGCCTGCATTCCCCAGGGCTTCCGCCAGGGTCATTCCGCTACGATCCATCTTCAGCGTGCTCTGCTTCACCACCTCGCCCATCACGAACACTTTTAAGGCATCGTTACGCGGAACAAAGAGGATATCGCCCGGATACAGCAGCTTATTCTGGCTTAAATCACCGTGCTGCATCAGCGCATAGAGCGAAAGGCGCGCGTCCTGGCCATTATGCGTGAGGACCACGTTACGCCAGTCGGCATCCGCGGAAAGCCACCTGCGGCGTTGACCGCGTCCATTACCGTCAACGGAATATTGGTTATCGGTTGCTGGCCTGATTTTGCCACCTCTCCCGTCACATAGGCTTTTTGTGAGCGGAAAGACGCCACGCTGACATCCACCTGCGGGCTCTCAATAACCTTCTCCAGTTGTGCGGTGATTGCTTCACGCACCTGCGCGACCGTTTTGCCTGCAACATGCAGTTTTCCGACGTAGGGATAGAAGAGCGTTCCATCCGCATTCACCCAGTTACCCGCGTCACTCGCGGTACGATACTGCCTGCGGGCGTGGTTAATTCCGGATGATCCCAGACGGTGACCGTCAGGATGTCGCCGGTGCCTATGCGGTATTCCCAGTTTTTGACCTGCTCATCCAGAGTAGGATTTGCCTGAGATTTGAGGACAGGCGGTCGCAATCTTTCAATGAGCGCCGGGGTCAGGGGATAAATTTCCACGTGTTGATCGAGCTGATAATTCGCTTCTCCGTCAGCCATGACTTTTTTCCCGGTAATGCTGAGATCCTGACCTGGCGAAAATACGCAACCAGTTAACTGGCCGACTGAAAGAAATAAAAGTGAAAATAGCGTTGTATTTTTCATTTATATAAAAAGTTCTTTTATTGTTGTGTTTGTTGTTACACAGATAAAAAATAAATTCATTTACATTAAAATTTTCAACGGGTTATTGTTTTAGCGGACGTATTACAAAAAACAGACAACGTTTCCCTTCCTGGCGATAAAAAAGCAAAATCGTTCCCATTCTTTTGAAAAAAATGGAAAGAGATTGATGTCATACGGAGGCGATATTAAATGTTCTTACGTGGGAAAGCATGCGTTGAACAGTCCATTTGCGAAGTGAGAAGGTATTTTCAGAATTGATTAATGGAATAATAAATATTGGAAATATCAAATTCGTGAGATATTGACCGTAGTGATACTGCACGCGTCATTACGACTACACAAAACCGTCCACTTTTGTTACATTTTTTTTCAAACACACCATGCTTTGGTACTTAAAATGGACCGTCTGCCTCGCGTTCCATGAACCCGCAGACGAAAAGTATCTGTAACGATATCACTGGAGAAAAAATGGCTAAGCGTAAATTGCTGCTTCTGGGTGTATTACTGTCTCTGGCGGGTTCCGCGTTTTCTGCCCCGCAAACCGCCGCTGCGCCATCAGGCATTAAAGCCTATGAGGAACAAGAGTTCATCGCTGATTTCACCAAATTCAAGATTGGCGACACCGCACCGGCGCAGTATCAAACGCCTGAGTACACCATTAAACAGTACCAGCTGCGTAACCTGCCGGCCCCGGATGCGGGTACCACTGGACCTATATGGGCGAGAACTACGTCCTGATTGGCGATGCAGATGGCAAAATCTACAAAGCCTTCAATGGAGATATCTTCTATCACCGCTAATGACATTTTAATCCGGCCCTGGCAGGAGAGCGATCGCCCCTTTTTGCGAACACTCTATCTCCACGCACGGCGCGAGGCCTGGCCATGGCTGGACGGTTCCGAGTGGCAGCTTGAAGACTTTGACGCGGCAACCCGCGACGAAGTGATTTGGGTGGCCGTTCAGGACGGGCATCGACTGGGTTTTGCGTCGGTGTGGACGAACGACAATTTCCTGCATAATCTGTTTGTCGATCCGCAGTATCAAGGTCTGGGCGTCGGTCATTTGCTCCTTGAACAAGTGCAAACGCGTTCACCAGTACGGGTTCGCTGAAGTGTCTGGTAAAGAATGACAGGGCTGTTGCCTTTTACCAGCGCCACGGCTGGCATATTGAAGCGAAGGGTGACTCGCCGGAAGGCGAGTACTTTTTAATGCATTACGTACAGCGTTAAACGCGGGTGACGCTTCGCTGAGCCGGCCTACAACACGTTATCTCCGTAGGCCGGGTCAGGCGCAAACGCCGCCCGGCAATTCAGACTAAAGCACTCACACCGCGCGAAACGCAATTTCACTCGGGATGACTTCGCCCTGCCAGTAAAGCTGCGCCGCAACGCGCCCCGCCAGCTGTCGATACATCTCTGCAAATTCACTGTCCGGACGGCTGACGACCGTCGGCTTCCCGCTGTCCAGATCTTCACGCAGCGAGATGTGCAGCGGCATCTGCCCAAGCAGCTGGGTGTGATACTGCGCAGCCAGTTTTTCTGCCCCACCGGTGCCAAAGATAGGCTCATGGTGTCCGCAGTTGCTGCAGATATGCATGCTCATGTTCTCGACAATACCCAGCACCGGCACGTCCACTTTCTCGAACATCACGATGCCTTTTTTGGCGTCGATCAGCGCGATGTCCTGCGGGGTGGTCACCACGACCGCTCCCGTGACCGGAATGTTTTGCGCCAGCGTCAGCTGAATGTCACCGGTGCCCGGCGGCATATCCAGCACCAGATAATCCAGATCGGGCCACATTGTCTCCTGCAGCATCTGCATCAGCGCTTTGCTGGCCATCGGGCCACGCCACACCATGGCGTTATCGTCAGTCACCAGATAACCAATGGAGTTGGTTGCCAGACCGTGGGCCATGATCGGCGCCATGTGCGTGCCATCCGGCGAGGTTGGGCGCTGGTTTTCCGCGCCCAGCATGTTAGGCACAGACGGTCCGTAAATATCGGCGTCCAGAATACCGACTTTCGCCCCTTCGGCTGCCAGCGCGAGCGCCAGGTTTACCGCCGTGGAGGATTTACCCACCCCACCCTTGCCTGAACTGACGGCAATGATGTTTTTCACGCCGTTAACGCCCGGGTGGTTTTTCACACGCTTGAGGG
>ENA-OQHY01001199-OQHY01001199.1-human-gut-metagenome-genome-assembly--contig:-NODE-1199-length-11629-cov-2.207442_pt1 | contig 11629 bp, 20 predicted proteins | sample MGYA00242570_ERZ504733 | MGnify/ENA primary metagenome ERZ504733 (study PRJEB26092, sample SAMD00036219) | human gut metagenome | host: Homo sapiens | study: EMG produced TPA metagenomics assembly of...
CTTCGTCCCAGCCGCTCACCGTTCCCGCCACGGTCAGCGCCGCGCGAGGCCCGCGATGGGGAATCTGAGAGACATCGTCATAGGCGGCAAGCGTCGCCAGTGAGCCTGCTGCGCCGCTGGCGTCAATGGCAACCGGTTCGCCGTCAGGCGGCACGATAAGCCAGAAACCGTCCCCACCGAGACCGTTCATGTGCGGGTAAACCACGGCAATGGTTGCGGCGGCGGCGACCATTGCTTCAATCGCGCTACCGCCTTCGCGCAGAATGGCCAGGGCGCTCTGGCTGGCAAGATGGTGGGGCGCCACGGCCATTCCGTGTACGGAGACATTACTTTGCATGGAGAGTCCTCATAACCCAAAAGTCACAAGGTGCTGCAAAAGCTGTTCCAGTTATGAATGAAAAGTTTCACGTCAGTCGTAACATAACGTTTTAAGAAGCTGGCATGCTTAATGAAAGGTATAGTGAGGTGAAACAAAAGTTACAGAGGCTTTATGGAACAGCTTGATGAACGTCTGAAAGCGCAATACGCGTCGTTGTCACCGCAGGAGCAACGGGTGGCTGATTTTATTTTTGATCATTTCGACGACCTCATTAGTTATAACAGCGCCGAGCTGGCGCAGCTGAGCGGGGTGTCGAAAGCCACGGTGAGCCGTCTGTTTAAGCGTCTGGGCTATGAGAAGTATAAAGAGATGCGCGACGAACTGCGCACGCTGCGCCAGAGCGGCATGCCGCTGACCGATAACCGCGATGCGGTGCAGGGCAACACTCTGCTGGCGCGGCATTATAAGCAGGAGATGGCAAACCTCACCCAGTGGGTCAACGCTCTGGATGCTCAGCAGTTTGCCGAGGCCATGGCTCAATGGTGAAGGCACGACGGATTGTGATTATCGGGATGCGCAACGCCTATCCGGCGGCGCTGCACCTGCGCCAGCAGCTGTTGCAGGCGCGCGGACAGGTGCTGCTGCTGCCGCAGCCGGGGCAGAGCCTGAGTGAGGAACTGGTCGATCTCACGCCCGACGATCTGGTGATTATGATGGCGTTTCGCCGTCGCCCGCGGATCGTTCGGCCGCTGTTGCAGCAGCTTCAGCACAGCGGTATTCCGGTTCTGCTGATGTGTGAGCCGCAGGCACACAGCCTGTTTCCGCTGACCAGCTGGCAGCTCTGCGCCCCGCTGGACAGCGTCTCGGCGTACGACAGCTACTCGTCGGTCAACAGTCTGATCAACCTGCTGGCTAATGCCTTCCTGCATGAAATCCTCGATAAAGGCCGCCCCCGGATCCACGATATCGCCTCCCTTTATCAGCAGCTGGACGAACTGGAACAGCGATAATGGGGCATCAGGCTGGTGCTTTGCATTAAAATAGTGCAACAGAGCGGGGCGAAAAGGGAGGTCTTTTCCGCCCCGCTCTCGGTTTATCAGCCTTCAGAGAAAATTTCCCGTTTCGCTTCATCTGGCACATTAGTTGCAAAATCCAATTCAAAGAATCTTTTGTTTCATGTTAACGTTACGGGGAAGCACCATGAAAAAGTTATTGATTGCACTGACCGGGGCCGTCTGTCTGTTTGCAAACCTGCCAGCAAAAGCTGACCAGCTTCAGGATATTGAGAAACGCGGCACTCTTCGTATCGCCGTCCCGCAGGATTTTCCTCCGTTTGGTTCGGTCGGGACCGATCTCCAGCCGCAGGGCTACGACATTGACATGGCGCGCTATCTGGCAAAACAGATGAAGCTCAAGCTGCAGCTGGTGCCGGTGACCAGTGCCAACCGCGTGCCGTATCTGCAAACCGATAAGGTGGATCTGGTGATCTCAAGCCTCGGCAAAAACGCCGAGCGTGAAAAGGTGATCGATTTTAGCCGTGCCTATGCGCCGTTCTTCCTCGGCGTGTTCGGCCCGAAAGGGGCTGAGCTGAAAGATGCTGCTCAACTGAGTGGAAAACCATTGGCGTGACGCGCGGCGCGGTGGAGGACATGGTGCTGACCAGCCTTGCGCCGAAAGATGCAGACGTCAAACGCTACGAAGACAATAACACCACGCTGTCGGCTTACCTGTCCGGTCAGGTCCAGTACGTGGCGACAGGTAATCTGGTCGTGGCGGCGATTTCCCGCCAGAACGCCGCCAAAGCCCCGGTTCCGAGCTTTATGCTGAAGGACTCGCCGTGCTTTATCGGGCTGAAGAAAAACGAACCGGCGCTGAAAGCGAAAGTTGATGCGGTGATCGAGCAGGGAATTAAAGACGGCACCCTGAATAGCCTCTCTGAGCAGTGGCTGAAAGCGCCGTTGCCGGCAAGCCTGGGCGTGTAAGGCGATGACAGAGCAACTCCATTTCTCTGCGCTCTGGCCGTACTGGCCGTCGCTGCTGGCAGGGCTGTGGGTCACCATTCAACTGACGGTGATGGCAACCCTCGGCGGGCTGGCGATCGGTATTTTCGGGGCGGCGATTCGCAGCGGCCGGACGACGTGGTTCAGCCGGATCTGGGGCGGCTACGTGGAGATTATCCGCAACACGCCCTTTGTCGTGCAGCTGTTTTTCATTGTGTTCGGTCTGCCGAATCTGGGGCTGAAGATGACGGCGGGCGAAGCGGCGCTGCTGGCAATGGTCGTCAACCTGGGTGCGTACAGCACGGAGATTGTCCGTGCTGGTATTCAGGTTACGCCCAAAGGACAGTGGGAGCCGGCCGCGTGCTGGGGCTTACCCGCCTGCAAACGTTTATACGCGTGGTGCTGCCACCGGCCTGCAGCGTATTTATCCGGCGCTGGTCAGCCAGTGCATTATCGTTATGCTCGGTTCGTCGGTGGTGTCGCAGGTCTCCTATGAAGAGCTGACTTTTGCCGCCAACCTGATTCAGTCAAGAACGTTCCTGAGCTTTGAGGTCTATCTGGTGACCACCGGAATTTACCTGGTGCTGTCAATTACCCTGCGCCAGCTAATGATGGCGGCAGGACGGAAGTGGCTGGGGGTACAGGCATGATGACCACCTTTACCGACTGGGACATTATTCGCAATCTGCTGCTCGCCGGACGCTGGACGGTGCTGCTGTCGCTGGTGGCGTTTGTCGGCGGGGCGGCGGTAACGCTGCCGCTGTTGCTGTTGCGCCTCACGGGTGGGCGTACGGTAAAACGTCTTATCCGCGGCTATATCGAACTGTTTCAGGGCACGCCGCTGCTGATGCAACTGTTCCTGGCCTTCTTCGGCGTGGCGCTGTTGGGTATCGATGTTTCGCCGTGGACCGCCGCGTCGCTGGCCCTGACGTTCTACACCAGCGCCTTTTTGCTTGATATCTGGTTTGGCAGTATTCGTGCGCTGCCGAAAGGGCAGTGGGAGCGTCGCGCTGTCTGGGGCTGACCTTCGGCCAGACGCTGTTTCGCGTGGTGGCTCCCCAGGCGTTACGCATCGCCATCGCCCCAACGGTGGGGTTCGCCGTGCAGGTGATTAAGGGGACCGCGCTGGCATCCATTATCGGTTTTATCGAGCTGACCAAGGCCGGGACGATGCTGACCAACGTGACCTATCAGCCGTTTAAAGTCTTTGCGCTGGTGGCGCTCGGCTACTTCATTCTGTGTTATCCGCTGTCGCGCTACAGCCGTTATCTGGAGACTAAATTCAATGCCTCTCATCACCATTAATCAGGTGCAGAAGTACTACGGCGATAACCACGTGCTCAAGGGCGTGGATCTGGACATCGACATGGGCCAGGTTATTTCAATTATCGGGCGCAGCGGTTCGGGTAAAAGCACGCTGTTGCGCTGCATTAACGGCCTCGAAGGGTATCAGGACGGCAGCATCAAGCTCGGCGGCATGACCATTACCGACCGGGATTCCCAGGCGCGTGAAATCAGCCGCTCGGTCGGCATGGTATTTCAGAACTTCAACCTTTTCCCGCACATGACGGCGATGGAAAACGTGATGCTCGCGCCACGTCGGGTGCTGAAGAAAAGCGCAGCAGAATGTCAGGCACTGGCGCAGCGCATGCTGGAGAAGTCGGCTGGGTGACCGTCTGGATTACTACCCGTCAAGCCTCTCCGGCGGCCAGCAGCAGCGCGTGGCGATTGCCCGTGCTCTGGCGATGTCGCCTAAAGTTTTACTCTGTGACGAGATAACTTCCGCGCTCGACCCGGAACTGGTAGGCGAAGTGCTCAAGGTGCTGGAACAACTGGCCGCTGAGGGGATGACGCTGATCCTGGTGACCCATGAAATGAATTTTGCCCGCGAAGTGGGCGACCGCGTGGTGTTTATGCATCAGGGGCGCGTCTGGGAGCAGGGCGACAGTAAAACGCTGTTCGCTAACCCACAGACACTGATTAAACAGTTTATCTCCTCCGTGCGCGGCCTCAATTAACTAAGGACTAAAAAATGGATATCGCTCAATTTCCGCAAATCAATCCGCCACAACGTCTGCTGATGGGGCCGGGGCCAATCAACGCCGATCCGCGCGTGCTGCGTGCCATGTCGAGCCAGCTTATCGGCCAGTACGATCCGGCGATGACCCACTACATGAACGACGTCATGGCACTCTACCGCGGCGTGTTCCGCACGGAAAACCGCTGGACGATGCTGGTGGACGGCACCTCCGCGCGGGGATTGAAGCGATTCTGGTATCGGCCATTCGTCCGGGAGACAAGGTGCTGGTGCCCGTTTTTGGTCGCTTCGGCCATCTGCTGTGCGAAATTGCCCGCCGCTGCCGCGCAGAGGTCCACACCATCGAGGTACCGTGGGGCGAGGTGTTCACACCGGATCGGGTGGAAGATGCCATTAACGCGTGCGTCCGCGCCTGCTGTTAACCGTGCAGGGGGATACGTCCACCACCATGCTGCAGCCGCTTGCAGAACTCGGGGCAATCTGCCGTCGTTACGATGTCCTGTTCTATACCGATGCTACCGCGTCGCTCGGCGGCAACGCTCTGGAGACCGATGCCTGGGGGCTGGATGCGGTCTCGGCGGGGATGCAGAAATGTCTTGGCGGTCCGTCCGGTACCTCGCCCGTTACCCTGAGCCCGCGGATGGAAGAGGCAATCCGTCGCCGCAAATGCATCGAAGAGGGGATCCGTACCGATGCCCATCGCGACGGCGACGAAGAGATGATTTACTCCAACTATTTCGACCTCGGCATGGTGATGGATTACTGGGGACCCGAGCGTCTGAACCACCACACCGAAGCGACCACCGCGCTGTTTGGCGCCCGCGAATGTGCCCGCCTCATTCTGCAGGAAGGGCTGGATAACGGTATCGCCCGCCACAAGCTGCACGGGGATGCGCTGCTGAAAGGTATTCAGGCGATGGGACTCGAGACCTTCGGCGACCTCAGGCACAAGATGAACAACGTGCTGGGCGTGCTTATCCCTCAGGGCGTAAACGGTGACCAGGTGCGTAAACTGATGCTGGAGGATTTCGGCATTGAAATCGGTACTTCGTTTGGTCCGCTGCACGGCAAAGTGTGGCGGTATTGGCACCATGGGCTATAACGCGCGTAAAGACTGCGTAATGACCACCCTGAGTGCGCATGGACGTCGTAGGAACTACGTGAAGTTTCCACTACGCAGGGTGCCGCGATGCAGGCCGCGTGGGATCATTACCGCACTGAGACGGCGCTATGAATCACGCGACACGCCAGCAGGCGGCAGAACGTGTGATGGCCCGCGCCGATGCGCTGGCCGCCATCAGCGAAACCCAGGATTCCCTTACCGCGTGTACCTCTCTGCCAGCATCTGCAGGCTAACCAGCTGGTCGGGCAGTGGATGAACCAGGCGGGCATGACCGTCTGGCAGGACAGCGTGGGGAATATCTGCGGACGTTATGAAGGCGAGCAGGAGGGCGCACCGGCGGTATTGCTTGGCTCGCATCTGGATACCGTGCGCAATGCCGGACGCTACGACGGGATGCTGGGGGTGCTGGCGGCCATTGAAGTCGTTGACAGCCTGCACCAGCAGGGAAAACGGCTGGCGCAGGCCGTTGAGATTGTCGGCTTTTGCGATGAAGAGGTACCCGCTTTGGTATCACGCTGTTGGGCAGCCGCGCCCTGACGGGCACCTGGCCTGTGGGCTGGCTCGACACGTGCGATGCCAGAGGTATCAGCGTGGCGCAGGCGATGGTACAGGCAGGGTTAGATCCCAGCCGTGTCGCGATGGCCGCAAGACGCCCGGATGATTTCAGCGCCTGTCTGGAGCTGCATATTGAACAAGGACCGTGTCTGGAACAGGCCGGTCTGGCGCTGGGCGTGGTTGAAGCCATTAACGGTGCGCGTCGTCTGAACTGCCGCTTCACCGGTGAGGCCGGCCACGCCGGGACCGTGCCGATGGCGCATCGTAAGGACGCGCTGGCCGCCGCCGCCGAATGGATGGTGCTGATTGAAAACACCACCCGTCAGCACGGCGGCAACCTGGTGGCCACGGTGGGTGAGTTGCGCTGTCTGCCTGGTGCGGTAAACGTCATCCCCGGCGAGGTCGCGCTCTCGTTAGATATTCGCGGCCCGCAGGATGCGCCGCTTGACCTTCTGCTTACTGTACTGCTGACGCAGGCGCAGGCGATAGCGGCCCGTCGCGGAATACATTTTGCAGCCGACGAATTTTACCGAATCGCCGCCACGCCATGCGATACACGTCTGCAGGCGCTGCTGGCGGAGGCTGTAGAATCGGTGCAGGGGAAGACATTATCGCTGCCGAGCGGTGCCGGTCATGACACCATCGCCCTGGCGGAGCGCTGGCCGGTAGGGATGTTGTTTGTGCGGTGTAGGGGAGGCGTCAGCCACCATCCGGCGGAATCGGTGATGGCTGAGGATGTCGCGCTGGCGATTGATGCCTTTACGCGTGCGGTAACGCGTCTGGCGGGTTAAGCGACCGAGCGTACCGCTTCATCGATGTCGGCGCTCACCCGCACATCCTGCTCGTCAAACACCATGCAGTGGCGATCCGTCAAAAGCCACATCAATTTGCTGCCACGGCGCGAATTTCACATCGCCCGGCAGCAAAATCTTCACATTGTCGTGGCCGTAGCACTGACCAAAGAGGTAGGTGTTGTTGCCCAGACGCTCAACCACTTCACAGTTAAACGTCAGCCGCGTGCCGTGGCGGAGATCGGTGGTTAAATGTTCCGGACGAATGCCCAGCGTCACCGGGCTGCCTGCGTTCAACGGTGTGGTGGTCAGGGCCAGTGTGAGCGTCTTCTGCTGGGATAATCTCACCGTCAGCTCACCCGGTTGCCAGGCCTCTACCGTTGCCGGCAGGAAATTCATCTTCGGCGAGCCGATAAACCCGGCCACGAACTTGTTCGCCGGTTTGTAGTAGAGTTCCATCGGCGCGCCATCTGCTCAACCTTTCCGTAGTTCATCACCACAATTTTATCAGCCAGGGTCATCGCTTCTATCTGGTCGTGGGTGACATACACCATGGTGGTTTTCAGTTCCTGGTGCAGACGGGCAAGATGCAGACGCATCTCCACGCGCAGCTCGGCATCCAGGTTGGAGAGCGGTTCGTCGAACATAAAGACCCGCGGATTACGCACGATGGCGCGGCCAATAGCCACACGCTGGCGCTGGCCGCCGGAAAGCTGCTTAGGTTTGCGATCCAGAAGGTGGGAAAGCTGCAGCGTTTTGGCCACCATCTCGACCTGATGGCGGATCTGATCTTTCGGCACCTTATTGACCTTCAGCCGTAGCCCATGTTTTCGGCCACCGTCATATGTGGGTAGAGCGCATAGGACTGAAACACCATCGCCACGCCGCGGTGGGACGGGGCAACGTCGTTCATCACCTCGTCACCAATCAACACTTCCCCTTCGCTAATGTCCTCCAGTCCGGCAATCATGCGCAGCATTGTCGATTTACCGCAGCCGGAAGGACCGACAAAGACGGCAAACTCACCGTCTTCAATCTCAAGATTCACGTTGTGCAAGGTTACGGTGTCGCCAAAGCGTTTGGTGACATTCCTCAATTGTATGTTCGACATCTGTATTCCCCGAGTAAACCGCCGCGTATGTATTACGTATAACAATTATTTGCTACATGGCTGGGCGGTGCAATTTGTCTGCTCTGACTATAACTTCCAGTATTCACGCACCCTATACTGATATTCCATTAATGTTATGACGATCACACAACTTACAGTTTTTTGTAGAGTTATCATGATGTGAAGGGTAGCGTATACCAAACCAAAGGCATTTGATGTTATACGTTGTACGCCAGTGTTAGTCGGTTTTCTGGCGAAGGTGTATGGCGGTGAAATGCAATAACAACCATAAAATTGTTATACCTTCACATGAGGTTGATAATGAAAAAGAACATACTCGCTGCTCTGATCCTCTCTACACTCGCGGTGCAGGCTTATGCCACCACGCAGCTTAACGTCTGGGAAGACATCAAAAAGTCGTCCGGCATTAAAGACGCGGTCGCCGATTTCGAAAAGCAGTACGACGTTAAGGTTAACCTGCAGGAGATGCCTTACGCGCAGCAGCTGGAAAAACTGCGCCTCGACGGCCCGGCAGGAATTGGCCCGGACGTGCTGGTCATTCCCAATGATCAACTGGGCGGCGCGGTTGTGCAAGGGCTGCTGACCCCCCTGAATCTGGAGGCGAAGCAGACCGAACAGTACACGCCGGCGTCCATCAATGCCTTCAAAATGGATAACACCCTTTACGGTGTGCCGAAAGCGGTTGAGACGCTGGTGCTGATTTACAACAAAGACCTGATCGCGAAGCCGCTCAATTCACTTCAGGACTGGTATGACTTTTCTAAACAGCAGCGCGCCAAAAACCAGTACGGCCTGCTCGCCAAGTTCGACCAGATTTACTACAGCTGGGGGGCTATCTCCCGATGGGCGGGTACATCTTCGGTAAAAACGATAAAGGCGGTTATAACGCCAGCGACGTGGGCCTGAACAAGCCGGGCGCGGTAGACGCGGTCACCTACCTGAAAAAATTCTATGCCGATGACGTGTTCCCGGCGGGGATCATTGGCGATAACGGTCTGAATGCGATCGATTCTCTGTTTACCGAGAAAAAAGCGGCAGCCGTCATCAACGGTCCGTGGGCGTTCCAGCCGTATGAAGCGGCGGGCATTAACTACGGCGTTGCGCCGCTGCCGACGCTGCCGGACGGTAAGCCAATGAGTTCATTCCTGGGCGTGAAGGCTATGTCGTCTCTACCTGGAGCAAAGACAAAGCATGGCGCAGAAATTTATCGAATTTATCAACCAGCCGCAGTACGTCAAAACGCGCTATATCGCAACGCGTGAAATTCCGCCGCTGACCGCGATGATTGACGATCCGCTCATTAAGAACGACGAGAAAGCCAGCGCGGTTGCCGTGCAGGCCGCACGGGCGACAGCGATGCCGGGCATTCCGGAAATGGGTGAAGTCTGGGCTCCGGCGAACGCGGCCCTCGAGCTGAGCCTGACCGGTAAACAGGATCCGAAAGCCGCGCTCGACAGCGCAGAAAAACAGGTTCAGATGCAAATCGAAGCCATGCAGGCCAGCAACCAGTAGTTTTCTGACGTCGCAGAACGGGAGGCGTCTCTCCCGTTTTTTGAAAGGAGTTGTTTGTGAGTATCATCCCGGAACATTTTGCCAAACCGCGCGTGGCCGGGCGTCACGCCTGGACCAGCCTGCTGCTGGCGGTCATTCCCGGCTTCGGTCAGTTTTACCACCGTCAGTGGCTGAAAGGGGTCATCTTCCTGGTGCTGCTTGCCAGTTTTATCGGCGTATTTGCTGATTTTCTGCGCGAAGGGCTGTGGGGACTGGTGACGCTGGGTGAGGAGGTGCCGCGCGACAACTCCATCTTCCTGCTGGCGGAGGGGATCATCAGCGTGTTAATCGCTGCGTTCGGCGTGATGGTGTATTACCTGTCGATGCGTGACGCGTGGGTCAATGGCCTGAAACGTGACGAAGGGTTGCAGCTTAACAGCGTGCGTAAACAGTATCAGATGCTATTGAGCGACGGCTTCCCGTATCTGATGATCACCCCGGGCTTTATCCTGCTGGTGTTTGTGGTGGTGTTTCCCATTTTGTTCGGGTTTGCCATCGCCTTTACCAACTACAACCTCTACCACACGCCGCCGGCTAAGCTGGTTGACTGGGTCGGGTTTAAGAACTTCATCAATATCTTTACGCTCTCTATCTGGCGTTCCACCTTCTTCGACGTGCTGCAGTGGACGGTGGTCTGGACGCTGCTCGCCACCACGCTGCAGTGTACGGTGGGCGTACTGCTGGCGATTCTGGTGAACCAGAAAGATTTACGCTTTAAGCCGCTGATCCGCACCATCTTTATTTTGCCGTGGGCGGTGCCGGGCTTTGTCACCATCCTGGTTTTCGCCGGGATGTTTAATGACTCGTTCGGGGTGATTAACAACGCCATTCTGGCCTTCTTTGGTATTGCGCCTAAAGCCTGGATGACCGATCCGTTCTGGACCAAAACGGCGCTGATCATGATGCAAACCTGGCTTGGTTTCCCGTTTGTTTTCGCCATGACCACCGGCGTGCTGCAGGCCATTCCTGATGACCTGTATGAAGCGGCTACCATGGACGGCGCCAGCAGCTGGACCCGGTTGCGGACCATTACGCTGCCGCTGGTGCTCTACGCCATAGCGCCGATCCTGATTACGCAATACACCTTCAACTTCAATAATTTCAACATCATCTATCTGTTCAATAACGGCGGACCGGCGGTGGTGGGGTCGAATGCGGGCGGCACCGACATTCTGGTGTCGTGGATCTACAAACTGACGATGTCATCTTCGCAATATGCCATTGCGGCGACCATCACCATCCTGCTGTCTGTTTTTGTCGTCGGCCTGGCGCTATGGCAGTTCCGCGCCACCAAATCTTTCAAAAATGACGACATGGCGTAAGGGACGTAACAATGGCTAAATCACAAAGTATTAAACGTGAGAAATGGGTCCGCCTTTCACTCTCCTGGCTGGTTATTGTGCTGGTGTCGGTCATCATCATTTACCCGCTGGTGTGGACGGTGGGCGCCTCACTCAACGCGGGCAACAGCCTGTTAAGCTCCTCTGTTATTCCGCAGAACCTGTCGTTCCAGCATTACGCCGACCTGTTTAATGGTCAGGTGAACTATATGACGTGGTACTGGAACTCGATGAAAATCAGCTTCCTGACCATGGTGTTGACCTTAATCAGCGTTAGCTTTACCGCCTATGCCTTCTCACGTTTTCGCTTTAAGGGGCGGCAGAACGGACTGATGCTCTTCCTGCTGTTGCAGATGATCCCGCAGTTCTCGGCGCTGATTGCCATCTTCGTGCTCTCGCAGCTGTTGGGCTTAATCAACAGCCATCTGGCGCTGGTGCTGATTTACGTTGGCGGCATGATCCCAATGAACACCTATCTGATGAAGGGCTACCTGGACGCCATTCCTAAGGATCTGGATGAGTCCGCGCGCATGGACGGAGCCAGTAACTTCCGCATCTTCATCGAGATCATCATGCCGCTTTCCAAACCCATTGTGGCGGTGGTGGCGCTGTTCTCCTTCACCGGGCCGCTGGGGGATTTCATTCTCTCCAGCACCATTTTGCGCACCCCGGACAAATACACCTTACCCATCGGGCTTTATAACCTGGTGGCGCAAAAATGGGTGCCAGTTACACCACCTACGCGGCAGGCGCGGTGCTGATTGCGGTGCCGGTCGCGAT